>Ga0066644_10000058_pt1 | contig 59930 bp, 63 predicted proteins | sample CryGeyCG2114_020_FD_62735 | JGI IMG/M metagenome (GOLD analysis project Ga0066644, IMG submission 62735) | Groundwater microbial communities from aquifer - Crystal Geyser CG15_big_fil_post_rev_8/21/14_0.20 | ecosystem: Environmental > Aquatic > Deep subsurface > Groundwater | place: USA: Utah...
CCTGCTGCGGCGCGAGCCCTCCAAGCTGTCGCTCAAGCGCAAGCGCCTCAAGGCCGCCATCAACTCAGACTTCCGAGCCGCCCTCCTCGCCGGTTAACGATTCATGATTTCGCCCTGGGGGCGCCGCCGTACCGCCTTGCGAAAACATGGTTTCCCGCTATCTTGCCGAAACCCCCACGCATCCGAGGACGCCCCCCGACATGACCAAGAAATCCCGGCGCAAGGACACGATCATCGCCCACACGGCGATGAAGCCCTGGGACAACCAAGGCATTCCGAATCCGCCGATCTATTACGCCTCGACCGTCCTGTTCCCCACCGTCGAGGAGTTCGAGACCCGCGACCGTCCGCCCTTCAAAGGCGTGCAGTACGGGCGCTCGGGCACGCCGACCCAGTTCGCGGTCGAGGATGCGGTGACCGCCCTTTACGACGGCGCCCACAGGACCGTGACGTTCCCGTCCGGCATCGGTGCCATCGCCGCGGCGACCATCACGTTCCTCAAGCACGGCGACCACGTGCTGGTGTCCGATTCCGTCTACGGCCCGACGCGCAAGCGGGTCGGCGCCAACCTGTTGCAGCGCGCGGGCGTGGAAGTCACCTACTACGACCCGCTGATCGGCGGCGGCATCGACGGCCTGATCCGGCCGAACACCAGGATGATCTACATGGAATCGCCGGGCTCCCATACCTTCGAGGTGCAGGACGTGCCGGCGATCGCCAAGGTCGCGCGCGACCGCGGTATCCTGACCGTGATCGACAACACCTGGTCGTCGGCCTTCTTCTGCAACCCGTTTTCGCTGGGCGTCGACATCGTTCTGGAAGCCGGAACCAAGTACCTGTGCGGCCATTCCGACGCCATGATCGGCACGGTAACCGTCTCGACCGAGGAGCAGTTCCAGGCCCTCAAGGCCATGCAGAACACCCTGGGCTCGCGCGCCGGGCCCGACGAGTGCTTCCTCGCGCTGCGCGGCATCCGCACCCTTTCCGTGCGCATGGAACGGCATCAGAAGAACGCGCTTGAGGTCGCGGCCTGGCTCGAGGCGCGGCCCGAGGTCGAGCGCGTGCTCTACCCCGCCCTGCCCTCCGACCCGGGGCACGAGATTTGGAAACGCGACCATACGGGGGCGTCGGGCCTGTTTGCGGTGATGCTGGGCGAGGCGCCCAAGGCCGCCGTCGCCGCCATGGTCGACGGGCTGGAGCTGTTCGGCATCGGCGCGAGCTGGGGCGGCTTCGAAAGCCTGGCCATCCCCATCTATCCCAAGGGGTCGCGTACGGCGGTGCCCTGGCCTCATGACAATCCCATGGTGCGCCTCCATATAGGGCTGGAGGACCCGCGGGACCTGATCGAGGACCTGGAGGAAGGTTTTGCGCGGCTCAACGCTGCGAAGTGAGTTTGGACGCGTGATGAGTGATGTGAGCGACGACGTGGCGGACCAGGTGATCGGCCGCCTGAAATTCAACGAGGACGGCCTGATTCCCGCCGTGGCGCAGCAGTTCGACACGGGGGAGATGCTCATGCTCGCCTGGATGAACGCGGACGCGATCAGGGAAACGCTGGCCACGGGGCGAGCCTGCTACTTCTCGCGGTCGCGCGGCAGGCTGTGGCGCAAGGGCGAGACCTCGGGCCAGGTCCAGGCCTTGAAGGAGTTCCGCTTCGACTGCGACGAGGACACGGTGCTGCTGCTGGTCGACCAGACCGGGGTCGCCTGCCACACGGGCCGCCACAACTGCTTCTTCCACGCCGTGCGGGACGGCGACATCCGCGTCATCGCCGAGCCCGAGGTCACACCGGAGGCTCTTTATGGCGGAAAGGACTGACGCGCGCGAGGCGCCGCAGGACGCCAACGCGCGGCTGATCGCCAAGACCATTCCCGTCACCGTGCTGACCGGCTTCCTGGGGGCCGGCAAGACGACGCTTCTGAACAAGCTTCTGGCCGACCCCGGCATGGGCGAGGCCGCCGTGCTGATCAACGAGTTCGGCGAGGTCGGGCTCGACCACCTGCTGGTCAAGGAGACCCGCGAGGACACGGTGCTGCTCAACTCGGGGTGTCTCTGCTGCACGGTGCGCGGCGACCTGGTGAACGCCATGCGCGAACTGTTCTGGCAGCGCTTCGACAAGAAGATCCCCTGGTTCACGCGCATGGTGATCGAGACCACGGGTCTGGCCGATCCCGCCCCCATCATCCACACCCTGATGACCGACCCGACCGTGGGGCCGCGCTACCGCCTGGACGGTATCGTCACCGTGGTCGACGCCGTCAACGGGGCCGCGACGCTGGACACCCAGCCGGAAAGCGTGAAGCAGGCCGCGGTCGCCGACCGCATCGTGCTGACCAAGGCCGACCTGGCGACGGACGAGCAGATTGCCGCGATCCGCGAACGCCTGCATGCCCTCAACCCCTCGGCGCCGATCTTCGACGCAGCGGGCGACTTCGGGCCCGGGGACCTGTTCGACGCCGGGCTGTTCAAGGCCGACCGCAAGATCGCCGACGTCGCCGGCTGGCTGCGCGAGGAAGCCTTTGCCCAGGAGGATGCGTCGCACCGCCATGACCACGGGCATGACCACGGGCATGACCACGACCACGGCGACCACCACCTTCACCATGACCCCAACCGCCACGACGCGCGCATTTCCTCGTTCTGCATGACCGTGGGAGACCCGATCCCGTGGGACGGCTTCGTCACCTGGATCGAAATGCTGATCGCGACCCAGGGCGAGAACCTGCTGCGCATCAAGGGCATCCTCAACGTCGAGGACGAGGCCAACCCCGTCGCCGTGCACGGGGTGCAGCACCTGTTCCACCCGCCCGTCGGCCTGCCCGCCTGGCCCGACGAGGCCGACAAGCGTTCCAAGATCGTGTTCATCACCCGCGACATCGGCCGCCAGGCGATCGAGGACACCTTCAAGGCCTTCGTGGACGTGAAACGGGCGATGCCCTAGCCTGATCCCCGCACCGGCGCGGGAGGCTTGGACCATGGCGATGGACGACGAGATCGAGGACCTGGTCAAACACCTGGTGCGCCTGGAGAAGGAGATCGAGGGCAAGCTGGAGGCGCAGCGCGAGACCTTCCAGTACCGCATGGAGGAAGGCCGCGCCGTGTTCGAGGACGAGGTCCTGCGCCGCCACCGCCGGTTCAGGACCGGGCTCGTCGCCTTCCTCAGGCGCTCGCCGCTCGCCAACATCCTCGTGGCGCCCGCCGTCTACGGCCTGATCGTCCCGCTGGTCATCCTCGACGTCGGCGTCACCGCGTTCCAGGCCGTGTGCTTCACGGTATGGCGCATGGAGCGGGTCAGGCGTTCGGACTACGTGGTCATCGACCGCCACCGCCTGCCCTATTTGAACGCCATCGAAAAACTGAACTGCGTCTATTGCGGCTACGCCAACGGGGTGATCGCCTATGCCCGCGAAGCCGCCAGCCGCACCGAACAGTACTGGTGCCCGATCAAGCATGCCTTGCGCCGGCGCACGCCGCATGCCCGCTACCGTCACTTCATCGATTACGGCGACACGCGGAATTTCCACGAGCGTCTGGAGGCCCTGCGCCGGGAAGTGATGACACGGCCACCGACCGGTTGAGCCGATCCTGGCCCCGCGTCGCGGCGATATCCGACACGGTGGGGATATTCTATGATCCGGCCATGCTGGAGCCCGCCCTCATCGCGTTCACGACCTTCCTCGCCACCATCGGCCCGCAGGACGTGGCGATCCTGTTCCTGGCGCTGACGGCCAAGGCCTCGGCCGACACGCGCCGGCGCACGGCCGTGCGCGCGGTGGTCATCGCGGCCCTGATCCTCGCCTTCTTCGCGATCCTGGGCAGGCCGGTGCTGACCTACATGGGCATCACCCTGCCGGCCTTGCGCACGGCGGGCGGGATCCTGCTGCTGCTGGTCGCCATCGACCTGGTGTTCGCGAGAAATTCGGGGGTGACCTCAACGACGGAAGCGGAGAACGCCGAATCGGCGACGCGCAACGACGTTTCCGTGTTTCCCCTGGCGACGCCGCTGATCGCCGGGCCCGGCACGATCGGCGCGGTCATCCTGCTGATCGCCGACGCCCACGGCGATGCCCGCCGCATCGCCGCCGTGGTCGGCGCGCTGGCGGCGGTGCTGGTCCTCACCTACGTGTTGATGACGGTGGCGGCGCAGGTGCAAAAGCGCCTGGGCGTGACCGGCGTGCACGTGCTGTCGCGGGTGTTCGGGATACTCCTCGCGGCGCTCGCCGTGCAGTTCCTGTTCGACGGCATCCGCGCGAGCGGCCTGATCGGCGGGGGAAGCTAGGCCGCCTGCTCGCTCTCCCACGGCGGCTCGGGACCGAACTTGGCGGCGACGTAGTCGATGAACGCGCGCACGTTGGGCGACAGGTTCCGCCGGTTCGAATAGATCGCCAGGATGTCCGAGGTCTCGTCGGCGTAGTCGGGCAGCACGCGGACCAGCCGGCCCTGCGCCAGGGCCTCGTTAACCAGATACGTGGAAAGACGGGCGATTCCCACCCCCGCCAACACCCCGTAGTAGATGGCGTCGGCGCTGTTGGCCTCGAAATTGCCCTTGATCGGCAGGCGCCGGGGACAGGCATCCATGTTTCCCCGACTGTCGTCGAAGGTCCAGGTGTTCCAGGCCTCGACCGTGGAAATGCGCAAGCAGTTGTGGCGCGCCAGGTCGTCCGGCGTCTGCGGCAGTCCGTGCTTGGCGACATAGGACGGCGCCGCCACATAGACCCGCCGGTTGGTCGCCAGCTTGCGCGACACGACGGTCGAATCGTCGATCTGCTCGGTGAAGCGGATCGCCACGTCGACCTGCTCCTCGACCAGGTCGATGACCCGGTCCGTGGCGTCGAGCGAGATCTTCAAATCCGGGTTCCCGGCCAGGAATTCGGGCAGCAGGGGCAGCAGTTGCGCCTTGGCGAAGGCGACCGTGGCCGCCACTTTCAGGGTCCCCTGCGGGTGGTCCACCATGTTGAGGACCAGGTTTTCCGCATCCTGCACGCTTTGCGACACCTCGGCGCAGCGGGCATGGAAGGCGCGCCCCACCTCGGTCAGGGAAATCCGTCGGGTCGACCGGTTCAAAAGCCGCGTGCCCAGGCGGTCCTCCAACTGGCCGATCTGACGGCTGACGGCCGAGGGCGTGAGCCCGAGGTCCCGCGCGGCCGCCGAAAATCCGCCCTTTTCAACGACGGACGCGAACATGATCATCTGTGTCGCGATATCCATTAACTTATTTCCTATTAATTTTTATGTCGTTTGTGCACGGACGTCACAACCCTTGTGCGTTTCGAGGGGATTATCGCCGATTCGTCCTACCGTTATATTGCACTGCAACACGATTGTTGCAATGCAGCAGCAACAAATTCAGTGACGAACCGCACAGCCAGACCAGAAATCGAAAGGAGTCCTACGGTGAAAGACATCATTGGACACACGAGCTACAAGGAAATCACGCCCGAGGAGATGACCCGCCACCTGCACGAGGCGGAACTGCTCCGCGCCGAGGCGGTCCGCGACCAGTTCTTCGCATTGGGCCGCGGCATCGCCCGGATCGTCGGCATGATCCGCCACGGTCTCGACGGCCTGATCCACCCGAACACCGCGGGTGCCCGCTAACAACCCGTCTCCCCCACGGGTTCCCGCGGAGACGGCGTACCGAGGGCGGGCGTTTCAGCGGACCTCCCACCGCGCGTGGTCCCTTCCTCAAGCCTCCGCCGGCCGGATCGGAGGCGTTCCCTCGGCCCAGTCGTTCGGCAGGGAGGGGACGCCCCGGTCCGGCCCAATTTCTTCAGGAAGACCCTGCCCTATTGCGTCGGCAGGTAGTGGTCCTGCCACTTCAGGACGATGTTGAAGCTCACCGTCACCCGGGTCTCCTTGGACAGGTTCGGGTGGATGAAGTGATTGAGGAAGGCCGGCCACATCATCAGCAGACCCGGCTCCGGCAGCACGGTGAATTCCGGGTCGACGTAGGGATCCCCCTTGATCGAGTTCATGTTGATCCCCGGACGGGGGTCGTAGAACGTGATGTGCGACGGCCTCAGGTCGGCGCGGTTTCGCATGGGTTCCTTGGTCGCCGGCACCTTCAGGTAATAGGTCCCCGACAGGTAGGACCGCGGATGGTTGTGGGCGTCGTGGTAATCGCCCAGGCGGTTCACGTTGGGCCAGCCGTGGATGGTCCAGCGCACGTCGTAGTCGATGCCGATGGCGCGCAGGTAGTCGACCACCGTGGCGTTCACCTGCTCGCGCAGCCAGCCCACGGCGGGGTCGTCCAGGTTGAAGAAATCGGGCGCCAGGTAGTCGGTCGTCAGGTTCCGGTTGACCCGTTCCATATCGCGGATCAGCTTGACCAGCGCCTGGGTCGGTTCCTCGAAATCCGGCAGGTGGCGGCGTACCAGCTTGGTCGGCCACAGGTCGAGAATGCCGTCTTGGGAATTATCGGACATTTGCGGAGAATCCGGCCGCCCGGGTGGCGCCTAGAAGCATCCCAGGCCGTAGAGGGCGTTCTGGATCACCTTGAGGGCGTTCGCGTCCAGGCTTTTCGCCAACACGAAGGCCCCCGCGTCCATCAGTTCGGGCGCGAAGATAAGAGCGGTCACGCCGACCAGCGCGACGAGGGCGACCTGCCTTTGCATGACCATAATCATATGGTCGATTGCCGCGCGATCCAAGGGAATATACTGTTGTTCCCGGCCGAGACCGGAAGGACCCGCCGCCATGTTTTCGCTGCTCAACGCCCATTCGAAATCCATGATGCCGCGCGCCGACCAGGCCCTGCCCGGCCGCGACGTGCCGATTCCCTCGCCCGATTTCCATTTCGTCACCGGCAACCGCATCAAGCCGCCATTTCCCGACGGCATGGCGACGGCCGTGTTCGGCATGGGCTGTTTCTGGGGGGCCGAGCGCAAGTTCTGGCAGACGCCGGGCGTGTGGGCGACGGCCGTGGGCTACGGCGCCGGGTTCACGCCCAACCCTACCTATCAGGAGGTCTGCACGGGCCTGACCGGCCACAACGAGGTCGTCCTGGTCGTGTTCGACACGGCGTCCGCGACCTTCGAGGACATGCTGCGCGTGTTCTGGGAGAGCCACGACCCGACCCAGGGCATGCGCCAGGGCAACGACCGGGGCACCCAGTACCGCTCCGGCATCTATGTCAACTCCGACGACCAGCGCGCGGCCGCCGAGGCCTCGCTCAAGGCCTATCAGGCAACGCTGTCCAAGGCCGGCTTCGGCAGGATCACCACGGAGATCAGGGATATTGGGGAAATCAAGGATGGGGGCCCGTTCTACTACGCCGAGGAGGTGCACCAGCAGTACCTGGCCAAGAACCCGCACGGCTATTGCGGCCTGGGCGGCACCGGGGTCGCCTGCCCGGTCGGTGTCGGCGCCTGATGGCCTCCCGCCTCCCTCTCCGCCTTCTATGCCCCATGTCCAGGGTGTGACTTCCATCACATGCTCCAGGGCTTTCCTATATTATTTTGATATCGAAACAATGTAGACGGAGAATCTGGGCCAAAGGAACGCCGCCATGACGAAGCTTCTGGTATCCGACACCAATCCCACCGGCGCCAAGTTGGAAGACGTGCTTCGCGTCGTGCGCAACGACATCATCGCGCGCTGTCAGGCTTCCGTCGCCGTCCACGACCGGGACACGGAAAAGGTCATCGCCAACAACCTGCGGATCCTCAACCTGCTGACGGAATGCATCGAACTGGCCGAGGCATCGACGGAAATCCTGGTGCAGGCCTACGGCCCCGAACAGGCGGCCAAGGGCATCGCCCGGCGGCCGGAGACGTCGCCCGACGCGGCGGCCTGACGATCCGGTTTCCCGCATAGCACGGGGCGCGGCTTCGACCCTGCCGCTTGGAGACAGCTTGGGCATTCAATCGAGCGGCGCCCCCCTGCCGGATGGGGGCGGACACGCCAGATGGGCGTAGACGCAGGCATGCGAATGACGGCAATCTCGAGGACGACCTTCTTGAACTTGAGGAAGCCTTCATGATCCACGAACTGAGAATCTACCACTGCGCGCCCGGGCGCCTGCCCGCCTTGCTGAAGCGTTTCGAGACCGCCACCCTGGCGATCTGGAACCGCCACGGCATCCGCCAGGCAGGGTTCTGGACGACCGAGATCGGCCCGTCCAACCATGCCCTGTACTATCTTCTGGAATGGGAATCGCTGGCCGAACGCGAGGAAAAGTGGAACGCGTTTCAGGCCGATCCCGAGTGGATCGCCAAACGGGCGGACTCGGAAAAGGACGGCCCCATCGTGGCGACGCTGGAGAACGTCATCCTCAAGCCGACAGCCTTCTCAAGCGTCAAGTAAGTTGGCGACCCCGGCAGGACTCGAACCTGCAACCTGCTGCTTAGAAGGCAGCTGCTCTATCCAGTTGAGCTACGGGGTCCCCGGCAGACTCGCGCCAGAGGAAACGGCCCGGCGCAGCCCGGTTCAGTGGGTCCAGACGTCACCCACTCTGTCGAAGGCGAAGTTGTCGGAGTAGCTCTTCGGCTTGACGCGGCGGGTGTGCGGCTCGATCACGCGGTAGATCAGGCCGTTCTTCTTGGCGTAGTCGATCGCCTCTTGCTTGGTGTCGAACCTGAGGCGCAGCTGGCCCCTGGTGTCGCCGGAGCCGATCCAGCCCATCAGGGGGTCGGCGACGCGGGGTTCCGCCGGCTCATACTCCAGGATCCAGCGGCGGGTCTTGCCGCGGCCGGACTGCATGGCGTTCTTCGCCGGCTGAAAAATGCGCGCTTCGCTCATCTTCCCGTTTTCCCATCATTCACGTGACCGGACGTCACGTTCCTTACTGTTTCTATGCGGGTAATGCCCGCCCCCGTCAACGGAGACATGGACCCCGCCCGGCAACCTGGTCGGGGCGACTGGATTCGAACCAGCGACATCGTGCTCCCAAAGCACGCACTCTACCAGGCTGAGCTACGCCCCGATGCGGGGGAAACCTATGATTTAAGCCGGGCCAAGGCAAGCGCCCGGTTACCTGAAGCCCGGTCACCTGAAGATTGCGTGCTCGACGCGGTCGCCGACGCGGATGCCGAGCCGCGCCACGGTCCCGGCGGCGACCTCGAGCACGGCACGGTTGCGTTCCGGCGCCTCGATGATCTCCAGCGACTGCGGCGTCGTGTGCTCGCGGATGTAGGTGATGCGCCCGCCCGCGCCGATGAACAGCATGTCGAGCGGGATGAAGGTGTTGCGCATCCACATGGAGATGAATGTCTCGCGCCCGAAGTCGAACAGCATGCCGCGGTCGGCGGCGATGTCCTGGCGGAACATCAGGCCGCGCGAGCGCTGGCCGTCGGTCACCGCCATCTCGACCTTGAAGCGGTGCTCGCCGTCGGCGCTGCGCACGACGACGCTCGATTCGGCGAAGCGGACGGTCCGGTCGGCCGCACCGGCGGCGCCGGCATCCGAGGCGAGCAAAAAAAACGCCGCCGCCGCGACCGAAAGGACGACAAGCCGGCGGCCGAATTTCCACGATCCGAAATTGCTGTTGGTCATCATGCGTCCCGACGGCCCCTTTAATCGCCTGACAAATCTAGAGAATCGGCCCTCTGTGGTATACCAAGGCAGACGCCTTTGTTATTACTGGAAATTATGACGAAATTGTTGCCACGTCGATGGTATTGGGTGGTATACGTTGGCGTCGTTAATAAAGCGCCTGCCGCCGCCGTGCGGCGGCGTGGCGATGCCGAACAGGGGAAGAACGGGGGAACCATCCAGTGCTCCATGCGATCAGCCTTAGCATCGGCTTGGCCGCGCTGTGGTGGCTGCTGTCCGGCTATACCATCCCGCTGATCCTGGCGTTCGGCGCGGGCTCCATAGTGCTGGTCGTGTTCATCGCCCATCGCATGGACGTCGTCGACCACGAAGGCCACCCGATCCACGTGACCTGGCGCTGGCTGACCTACCTGCCTTGGCTGGGCAAGGAGATCGTCATGGCCAACATCGACGTGGCGAAGGCCGTCCTGTCGCCCGGGGGCCGGGTCCATACGTCGGTGCTGCGCGTCAAGGCGACGCAGAAGACCGAACTGGGCCACGTCATCTACGCCAATTCCATCACCCTGACGCCCGGCACCGTGACCCTCGCCGTCGAGGACGGGGTGATGACCGTCCACGCGCTGACGCGCGGTGCCGCCGACGGCCTGAAGGCGGGCGAGATGGACCGCCGGTGCACGGCCGTCGAGGGCTCCCCGGAGGAGGACCGTTAGGCCCATGAGCTTCGCCGCCGCCGCCCTCGCCGTCCTGATCACCATGGTCCTGGTCCTGGTGCGTGCCCTCAAGGGCCCGACCGTGTTCGACCGCATCCTGGCGGTGAACGCCTTCGGCACGCTGACCGTGGTGCTGATTGCGGTCGTCGGCTTCCTGCAGGGCCGGCCCGAATTCCTCGACCTGGCGCTGGTCTACGCGCTGATCAACTTCATCGGCACCATCGCCGTGACCAAGTTCATCAAGTTCCGGGACATGGGCCACGGCGAGGAAGCCGCCGGCCCCGACGCGGGAGACATCTGATGCCGGCCCTTCCCATCGACCCCGTCGTGTTCGACGTCCTGACCTGGCTGTTCGTCCTGCCGGGCGCGATTTTTCTGGTCATCGGGGGTCTCGGCATGATCACCATGCCGGACGTGTTCGCGCGCATGCATCCGGCGGGCATCATCGACACGCTGGGCGCAGAACTGATCCTGGTCGGCCTGATGTTCCAGGCCGGGCTCACCATCGTCACCATCAAGCTGGTCCTGATCCTGGCCTTCATCTTTTTCACCAGCCCGACGGCGACCCACGCGCTGGCCCGCGCGTGCCTGAACGCCGGGGTCACGCCCAAGGTCGACGAGGAGAAAAGCGCGGCCCTCAGCCGGGGAGGCCGGTCATAGAAAACCTCATCATCATCGTCCTGATGCTCATCATGGGCCTGATGGCGCTGGCCATCGCGCGCATCCGCGACCTGTTCGCCGTGTCCATGCTGTCGGGCATCTTCTCGCTGACGGGTGCCGCCGCCTATGTGGTCCTTGACGCGGTCGACGTCGCCTTCACCGAAGCCGCCGTCGGGGCAGGCATCTCCACGGTCCTGATGCTGGGCACCCTGGCGCTGACCACGCGCAAGGAGAAACTGGGCGGCGGCCGAACCAAAAGCACGGCCGCCTTCCTGATCGTCGCGGCGGCCGGCGCGGTGCTGATCTACGGCACCTTCGACATGCCGCGCTACGGCGACAGGATCGCCCCAATCCACCACCACGTGGTGCCGCGCTACATCGAGAAATCGGGCGAGGAGGTGGGCCTGCCCAACATCGTCACCAGCGTCCTGGCCAGCTATCGAGGCTATGACACGTTGGGCGAGACCTTCGTGATCTTCACCGCCGCCACGGGCGTGCTCGCCATTCTCGGCCGCGCGCGCCGCCGGCGTGAGGACGAGGAGGCCGACGAAACCGGCGGCGGGAAGGAGAGCGCATCATGATGCACCGCAAGGTCGTTCTCCGCGTCGTCTCCAAGTTCCTGATCCCGCCGATCCTGCTGTTCGCCCTCTACGTTCAATTCCACGGCGATTTCGGACCCGGCGGCGGGTTTCAGGCCGGCGTGATCTTCGGCTCGGGCTTCATCCTCTATGCCATTCTGTTCGGCGTCGACACGGTGAAGAAGGTCCTGCCGCCCTGGGCGACGCGGCTGATGCTGGTCGCCGGTGTGCTGACATATGGCCTGACCGGCGTTGCCGGGCTGATCCTGGGCGGCAACTATCTCGACTACAACGTGCTCGCCCACGATCCCGTGCACGGCCAGCACTACGGCATCCTGATCGTCGAACTGGGGGTCGGCACCACCGTGGCGGCGGCCATGATCACGATCTTCAACGTGTTCGCCGGCCAGCCGGGCGGAGACTGAGGCCATGCAAGGAATCGTCGACGCCTTCAAGCCGCTGCACGATCTGTGGCTCGCCTTCGAGGCCTTCATGGTGGGCCCCGGATCGCCCGGCCTGTTCGGCTACTGGATGGTCATCGCCCTGATGATGACCGGCTTCTACGTCGTCATCGCCCACGACAACCTGGTCAAGAAGATCGTCGGCCTGAACGTGTTCCAGGTCTCCGTGTTCCTGTTCTACATCCTGATGGCCAAGATCACCGGCGGCACCGCGCCGATCCTGGCCGAAGGCATCAAGGTCTACTCCAACCCCCTGCCCCACGTCCTGATCCTGACGGCGATCGTCGTCGGCGTGGCGACGACGGCCCTCGGCCTGGCGCTGGTGGTGCGAATCCGCAACGCCTACGACACGATCGAGGACGACGAGATTCAGGCCGTGGAAGAGGAGGAAGATAGGTGACCGCCATCTACGCCTATTTCCTCACGCTGCCCTTCGCCGCCGTGATCGAACCGCACCTGCCCGTCCTGCAGGTCGTGGTACCGCTTCTGTGCGCGCCGATCTGCGTTCTTCTGCGCCACGCCAAGCTTAGCTGGCTGTGGGCCACCATCGTCACCTGGCTCGTTTTCTTCATCGCCCTGGTGCTGCTGGGCAAGGTGCTTGCCGGCGGACTCATCATCTACGAGATCGGCAATTGGCCGCCGCCCTGGGGCATCGAATATCGCATCGACGCGGCCAACGCGCTGGTCCTGGTAATCATCACCGCCATCGGCGCCATCACCCTGCCCTATGCCAAGGCGAGCGTGGAAAAGGAGGTGTCGGAACCGCGCATCTACCTGTTCTACCTGATGTACATGCTGTGCCTGACCGGACTCATCGGCATCACGACCACGGCGGACGCCTTCAATCTGTTCGTGTTCCTGGAAATCTCGTCGCTGTCCAGCTACGTGCTGATCAGCCTGGGCGGCAGCCGGCGCGCCCTCACGGCGTCCTACCGCTACCTGGTCATGGGCACCCTGGGCGCGACCTTCTACATCATCGGCGTCGGCATGATGTACATGATGACCGGCTCGCTCAACATGGCCGACCTGGCGACCCTGCTGCCCGCCGTCGACCACACGCGCACGGTGCTGGCGGCCTTCGCCTTCGTCGTCGTCGGACTGGGCCTCAAGCTTGCCATGTTCCCACTGCACACGTGGCTACCCAACGCCTATGCCTTCGCGCCGTCGGCGGTCACCGTGTTCCTGGCCTCGACGGCGACCAAGGTCGCCATCTACGCGCTGCTCCGCCTAGTCTTGACCGTGTTCGGCGGAACCGACCTGTTCAACGTCACGCACATCAGCCTGATGCTGGTCATCCTCGCGGTCATCGGCATGTTCGCGGGTGCCTTCGTCGCCATCTTCCAGAAGGACGTGAAGCGCATGCTGGCCTATTCCAGCGTGTCGCAGGTCGGCTACATGGTGCTGGGTATCGGCCTGGCCACGGCGGCGGGCGTAACCGGGAGCATCGTCCACCTGTTCAACCACGCCGTCATGAAAGGGGCCGCCTTCATGGCCGTGGGCGCCATGTTCTACGTCGTCGGCTCGGTCAGGCTCGACGACTTGGCCGGCATCGGCAAGCGCATGCCGGTGACCACGGCGGTGTTTCTGGTCGCCGGACTGTCGCTCATCGGCACTCCGGTCACGGTCGGTTTCATCTCGAAATGGCAGCTCGTCCAGGCGGCCATCGAACTCGGCTGGTGGTACGTCGCCGCCGGGGTGCTGCTGTCGTCGCTCCTGGCCATCGCCTACGTCTGGCGGGTGGTCGAGGTCGCCTACCTGCAGGCGCCGCCCGAGGGCGCCGCCCTGCGCACCGAGGCGCCCGTCTCCATGCTGGTGCCGATGATCGTCCTGGCCGCCGCCGCCGTGTGGTTCGGCATCGACGGCGACACCACCCTGCGCCTCGCCGGCGAGGCCGCCAACGCCCTCATGGGCGCGGCCCAGGGAGGCAAACCATGAGCGGCCTTCTTGCCGGACTGCAGCCGGCCGAGCTGATGCAGTTGACCGTGATCGTGCCGGTCGTCGGCGCGTTCGCGATCCTGGCGCTGGGGCGCTGGGAAAACCTGCGCGACGCCGCCAGCCTGCTGACGGCCTCTTGCCTGTTCTACGTCGTCTACCGGCTCTACCCCGTCGTTGCCGCGGGCGGCAGGCCCGACCTGGTTCTCATGGACATGGTGCCGGGACTGTCGATCCGCCTGACGCTCGAACCGCTCGGCATGATCTTCGCCGGAATCGCGAGCTTCCTGTGGATCGTCACGACGCTGTACGCCATCGGCTACATGCGCGGCCATCACGAGGAAAACCAGACCCGGTTCTACTTTTTCTTCGCGATCGCCATCGCGTCGGCCATGGGCGTCGCGATGTCGGGCAACATGCTGACGCTGTTCGTGTTCTACGAAGTCCTGTCGGTGTCGACCTATCCGCTGGTCGCCCACCACGGAACCGACGAGGCCAAGCGCGGGGCGCGCGTCTATCTGAGCATCCTGTTGACGACGTCGATCGTGTTCCTGCTGATGGGCATGATCTGGACCTTCACGCTTACCGGAAATCTCGACTTCGTCAAAGGCGGCATCTTCAAGCCCGACCAGCTTCAGGACCCGCTGGCGGGCATCCTGCTGGCGCTGTACGCCTTCGGCATCGGCAAGGCCGCGCTGATGCCGTTCCACCGCTGGTTGCCCGCGGCGATGGTCGCGCCGACTCCGGTCTCGGCGCTGCTGCATGCCGTGGCCGTGGTCAAGGCGGGCGTGTTCTCCGTCCTCAAGGTCGCGGTCTACGTCTTCGGCCTCGACCTGATGGCCGCAACGCCCAGCGCCGACGTCATGCTTTACGTGGCGGCCTTCACCATGATCGCCGCCTCCCTGGTCGCAATGCGCCAGGACAACCTGAAGCGCCGGCTCGCCTATTCGACCGTATCGCAGCTTTCCTACATCGTGGTCGGCGCCTTCCTGGCCCATCCGGACGCGGCGGTCGGCGGCGCCATGCATATCGCGACCCACGCCTTCGGCAAGATCACCCTGTTCTTCTGCGCCGGCGCCATCCTTGTCGCCAGCCACAAGACCGAGATCAGCCAGATGAGGGGCCTTGGCCGCAAGATGCCGGTGACCTTCATCTGCTTCATGCTCGGCAGCCTGTCGATCATCGGCCTGCCGCCGTTCGCCGGGATGTGGAGCAAGTGGTATCTGGCGCTCGGCGCGGCGAGCACCCATGAATACATCGTCGTCGCCGCCTTCATGCTGTCGTCCCTGCTGAACGTCGCCTACCTGCTGCCGATCGCCATTCGCGGCTTCTATTCCAACCCCGGCCCGGAGCCCGCAAACGCTCATGGCGACGATGGACATGGAAACGGGCACGACGACGCGCATCATGTCCCCTCGACGGTATCGTTCGGGATCAGCGGGATCGAGGAAGCGCCGCTGTTTTCCCTGGCCGCGATCTGCGTCACGACCGCGGGCTGCGTCGTGCTGTTCTTCTATCCCGACGCCCTGTTCCAACTGGCGTCGCAATTGGTCGCTCCCTAAAGGATGAATGTCATGGCCGACAAAGACCAAACCCACGTCTTCGACAATCCTCGCAACGTCAAACGCGTGATCTGGGCGCTGTACGCCCTGTGCGGGACATCGGCCCTGCTGGACTTCGTCATTCACCGTCACGTCGACCACCCGTGGGAATCGACGGTCTTCTTCTACTGCATCTACGGCTTCGTCGCCTGCGTGCTGCTGGTCCTGGCGGCCAAGGAGATGCGCAAGGTCCTGATGCGCGACGAGGACTATTACGAAAAGGACGCGGACTGATCCGATGGGCAGCTTTCTGACCATGGGCGCGACGGCTCCCTTCGTCATCTTCCTCGCCGGGGCCATCCTGGCGACGGCGACGCGTGGCCATATCCGCTCCGTGATCATGCTCGCGGTGCCCCTGGTCGGCGCCTACAACCTCTATTCCATGCCCGACGGCTTCGTCATGATCGGGATGCTGTTCGACTATCGGTTCGACATCCTGCGCCTCGACAAGCTGAGCCTCCTGTTCGGTTACCTGTTCCACCTCGCCGCCTTCCTTGGGATCGTCTTCTCCCTGCACCTGCGCGACACCACCCAGCACGTCAGCGGCCTGCTGTATGCCGGCAGCGCCCTTGGCGCCGTGTTCGCCGGCGACCTGATCACGCTGTTCGTCTTCTGGGAACTGCTGGCCGTCACCTCGGCGTTCCTGATTCTGGCACGGCGCACGGAGCGGGCGCGCCGGGCGGCGATGCGTTACCTGATCATCCAGGTGCTTTCGGGCGTTATCCTGCTTGCGGGCGCGCTGATCTGGATCGACGCCGTCGGCAACACCGACTTCGGCCAAATCGGCCTGCACGATCCGGCCACGGCCAAGGGCCTGGGAAGCTGGCTGATCTTCATCGCCTTCGGGATCAAGTGCTGCTTCCCCATGCTGCACAACTGGCTGACCGACGCCTACCCCGAGGCGACGCCGACGGGCACGGTGTTCCTGTCGGCCTTCACCACCAAGGTCGCCGTTTACGCTCTGGCGCGCAGCTACGCGGGCACGGAAATCCTGGTCTACATCGGCGCCACCATGGCGATGTTCCCGATCTTCTTCGCGGTGATCGAGAACGACCTCCGCCGCGTGCTGGCGTACAGCCTGATCAACCAGGTCGGCTTCATGGTCTGCGGCATCGGCATCGGCACGGCGCTCGCGGTCAACGGCGCCGTCAGCCACGCCTTCAACGACGTGGTGTTCAAGGGCCTGTTGTTCATGTCCATGGGCGCGGTGCTGTACCGCACCAACAAGATCAACGGCTCCGAACTGGGCGGGCTCTACAAGTCCATGCCCTGGACGACCGGATTTTGCATCGTCGGCGCGGCGTCGATCTCGGCGTTTCCCCTGTTCTCCGGATTCGTGTCGAAATCCATGGTCATGGTCGCGGCGCTCGAACACGGCTACAGCTGGGTCTGGCTGGCGCTTTTGTTCGCATCGGCGGGCGTGTTCCATCACGCGGGGATCAAGATCCCGTTCTTCGCGTTCTTCGCTCACGATTCCGGAATTCGCTGCAAGGAAGCGCCGCTCAACATGCTGATCGCCATGGGGCTCAGCGCGGCGATCTGCATCTTCAACGGCTCGTATCCCTGGGTGCTTTATTCCATGCTGCCGTTCCCGGTGGAATACGCACCCTACACCTGGGCTCACGTGCTGACGCAGAGCCAGCTTCTGTTCTTCTCCGCCCTCGCCTTCTGCTGGCTGAAACTGTCGGGTATCTACCCGCCCGAACTGCCGTCGGTGAACATCGACGCCGAGGTCGTCTACCGCAAGCTGTTCCCCGCCCTCATCCGCGGCACCGGCGGCGTCATCGCCGCCGTCGACGGCGCGGTGCGAATGGCGACGCTGAGAATGCTCGACGGCTGCATCCGGGAAATCCGCCGCCATCACGGCCCCGAGGGCTTCATGGCCAAGACCCTGCACCTCAGTTCCATGGTGTTCTGGGTGGTCGCGGCGCTCGCCTTCGTGCTGGTCCTGAATTTCGCCCACTTCTGACCGGGCGGGGTTGGGCGGAGCGGGCCTACTGCTCTTCGATGCGCAGGTTGACATCCATTTCCTCGACCCCGCCGCCGTCGCGCAGCCCCCGGATGGGACAGGCCGTGCCGTAGTCGAGGCCGAGCGCGAGGCGAATATAGGCCTCCGTGGCACATTGATCGTTGGCGGGATCGAAGCTGACCCAGCCCAATCCGTCGATCAGGGTCTCTGCCCAAGCGTGGCTCGCCAGATGGCTTTCGTTGCCCGACCCGGCCGCCAGGTATCCCGACACGTAACGCGCCGGCAAGCCCAGGTGCCGCGCGGCGGCAATGAACAGGTGCGCCTGGTCCTGGCACACGCCCTTGCCGGCGGCCAGCGCCTCGGCCGCCTTGGTCTCCACCGTCGTATGGCCGGGCTGGTAGGCGACGGCCTCGGCCACGGCAGCCATCAGGGCGTGCCCGGCGTCGAGCGCCCCCCTGGCCGCCAGGATCTTGGCGACCGGTGCGGCGAATTTGCGGACCTCGTCGTCGGCCTCCGTATAGTCGGTCGGCGTCAGGAAGATATAGGGTGGCAGGCCGTCGTCCATGGGCAGCACGCCGTTGGTGTTCGACGTCGTGATCTCGCCGATGACGGTGACGCGCACCTCGTCGTGCTCGCCGTCGAACGTCGCCACGTGGGCGTGGTTGTCGAAGCCGTCGGTCCAGGGCGTCAGGCGGCCGGTCGCCGCGACGTCCCAAATGCGCACCCGCTGGCACAGGTCCGCGCGTGGCGTCATCCGGATGTACTGGATCGAATGGGTGGCCGGTTCCGCGAACTTGAAATGGGTGACGTGGTTGACGGTAAGATGCATGGGCTCGCTCACTGGATCATCAGGAAGTCGCGCTGGATCTGCAGGCTGAGATCGTGCAGGCCGGCGCGATAGTCTTCCAGGAACCGCGCCATGCCCGTGCGGTAGATGCGGTCGATGCGTGCCGCCTGCAGGCGGTTGAGAAGATCGCTGCCCTGCTCGTAACTGCGCGAACGCGGACGCAGGCCTTCCAGGACCTCGCAGGTCTCTTCGACACAGGCGATGACCGAGCGCGGTATTTCCGGGTTGAGGATCAGAAGCTCCACCACCCGGCGCGGGTCTATCTGGCTTTTGTAGATCTCCCGGTAGGCCTTGTAGGCGTTGACCGAGCGCAGCAGCGTGCCCCATTGGTAATAGTCGAGGGTCGCCGTGTCGGGGCGCGAGGCCGGGCCCGACGGCTTGAAGGTATGGGCGCGGGCGGCAAGCAGGCGGATGGTGTTTTCCGCCCGCTCGATGAACACCCCCATGCGCCAGAACTCGAAGGCCTCGCCACGCCGCATGGTGCCGTGGGCGACCCCGCGGAACAGGTGCGAGCGCACCTTGATCCATTCCAGGAACTCGTGGTGGCCCATGTCCTGCATGTCGGCATAGGTGACCTGGGCGATGTCGAGCCAGGTGGAGTTGATGGTCTCCCACATGTCCGTGGTCAGCACGTGGCGGGTGGCGCGCACGTTCTCGCGCGCCGACCACACGCAGGACCGGATGCTCGACGGATTGTCGCGGTCGAGCACCATGTAGGTCAGCACCGGGTCGGTCTTGAAGGCGTCGTACTTGGCGAGATAGGCTTCGCGCTCCTCCTCGGACTGGAACAGCCCCTCCCACAGCCCCGCCTGGGCGCCGCGCCGCGCCGGCAGGAGCGACATGTGGTAAAGGCCCGTCAGTAGGCGCGCGGTGTTCTCCGAACGCTCCATGTAGCGCGCCATCCAGAACAGGTTGTCGGCCGTGCTCGACAGCATGATCCGCTCCGCTCCCCTATTCCTCGTCCTCGACCACGGCCGGGGCTTCCAGGACCCAGGTGTCCTTGGTGCCGCCGCCCTGCGAGGAATTGACGACCAGCGAGCCAGCCTTGAGCGCCACGCGCGTCAGGCCGCCCGGCATGACGCGGGTCTTCTCGCCCGACAGCACGAAGGGGCGCAGATCCACGTGGCGCGGCGCGATGCCTTCCTCGACCAGGGTCGGACAGGTCGAGAGCGCCAGGGTCGGCTGGGCGATGTAGTTGTCCGGCTCGGCCTGCAGGCGTTTCTTGAAGTCCGCGCATTGGGCCTTGGTCGCCTTGGGCCCCACCAGCATGCCGTAGCCGCCGGACCCGTGCACTTCCTTGACGACGAGGTCCGCGATGTTGTCGAGGACGTATTTCAGGTCGTCGGCCTTGCGGCACGAGAAGGTCGGCACGTTCTGCAGCACCGGCTCCTCGCCCAGGTAGAAGCGGATCATGTCGGGCACGTAGACGTACATGGCCTTGTCGTCGGCGACGCCGGTGCCGATGGCGTTGCACAGGGTCACCCGGCCGCTGCGCACAACGGACAGGATGCCCGGCACGCCCAAGGCCGATTCCGGATTGAAGGCCAAGGGGTCGATGAACCCGTCGTCGATCCGGCGGTAGATCACGTCGACGCGCTTGGGCCCCTCGGTCGTGCGCATGAAGACGGAGCCCGAATCCACGAACATGTCGCGGCCCTCGACCAGCTCGATGCCCATTTCCGTGGCCAGGAAGGCGTGCTCGAAATAGGCGCTGTTGTACTGCCCGGGCGTCATCAGGACGACCGTGGGATCATCGACGCCCAGCGGCGCCACGGCCTGCAGCGAGTGCAGCAGGTATTCCGGATAGCGGTCGACGGGGGCGACAACGGAGCGCGCGAACAGATCCGGGAACAGGCGCATCATGGTTTCCCGGTTTTCCAGCATGTAGGACACGCCCGACGGCGTGCGCACGTTGTCCTCCAGGACGAAGAAGGTCTTGTCGTCGATCCGCACCACGTCGACCCCCGACACATGGGCATAGACCCGGCGCGGCAGGTCGAGTCCCAGCATCTGCGGCTGGAATGCCTCGTTGGTCATGACCAGTTCCGCGGGCACGAGGCCGGCGCGGATGATTTCCTGATCATGGTAGATGTCGTGCAGGAAGGCGTTGAGCGCGTCGACCCGCTGGATGGCGCCGCGCTCCAGCACCGCCCATTCCTCGTGGCTGAGGACACGGGGGATGACATCGAAGGGGATCATGCGCTCACCCCCCTCGTCCTCGCCGTAGACGGTGAAGGTGATGCCGAGACGGCGGAACAGTAGGTCCGCCTGCTGGTGTTTCTGGCGCAGGCGGTCCAGGGACTGGTCCGTCAGCCAGGCCGAATATTCCCTGTAGGCTGGTCTGATGTCGCCGTTGGCGGCGTGCATCTCGTCGAAGATTTCTGGTTTCGATCGATCGGACAAGGTCGTCTCTGGGCCCCAGTTGCCCTGAAACCGTAGAGCATCGCTTGGTGCAGCGCAACAGAGCCGACACACGTTTAACAGGTTGGCCCGGCGCAATTTTCCGTGTAGAGGCGACGTGAGGAACCGCCATGCCCTTCAGACCTGCCGCCATCGCCCTTGCGGTATTGTTCGCGTTCACCCCCGCCCAAGCGGCGGAGGCGCCATGGCGTGCCCTGCCACGTGCCGAGATGCTGGAGGAGGATTCCCATCCCCATGAGGTCCGGCCCGGCGACGAGGCCCGGTTTCATACCCTGCCCGCCGCCCGGACGTCGTTCCTGGACGTGAAATGCTCGCTCACCGGGCCCGCTGAGCGGGCCGCCATCGTGACGTCGGGCATGGCCTTGAAGGACTGGCCGCTCGATTCCCTCGAGTTCGAGATTCAGCCCGGCGCGACCTTGTGGATCGACATCATCGCCGTGGTCCGGCCCGAAACGGAAAAAGCCCCCTATTTCGCGTTCCGCAATATGGACGCGTCGCGCCTGCTCTGGCACCAGTGCTATAACAACTGACCCCGCCTCAAGAAGAAATCCCAAGGAAACACCGCATGTCCGACGATCAAACGGGAATGAAAAAGGGCCTGACACGTTACGGCGACGACGCCTTCTCGCTGTTCCTGCGCAAGGCCTTCATCAAGGCCATGGGCTACACGGACGACGCCCTGGGCCGGCCCATCATCGGCATCGCCGATACATTCTCGGGATACAACGCCTGCCACAAGACCGTGCCGGACCTGGTCGAGGCCGTGAAGCGCGGTGTCATGCTGGCGGGCGGCCTGCCGGTCGAGTTCCCGACCATCTCGATCCACGAGAGCTTCGCGCATCCGACCTCCATGTTCCTGCGCAACCTGATGTCGATCGACACCGAGGAAATGATCCGCGCCCAGCCCATGGATGCGGTGGTGCTGATCGGCGGCTGCGACAAGACCGTGCCGGCCCTCCTCATGGGCGCTGCCTCGGCGGGCGTGCCCGCCATCGTCTGCGTCACCGGGCCCATGGGCACCGGCAGCCACAAGGGCGAGCGCCTGGGTGCCTGCACCGACTGCCGGCGCATGTGGGGAAAATTCCGCGCCGGCGAGATCGGCGAAGCGGAAATCGAGGACATCTCCGCCAAGCTGGTGCCCACGGCGGGGACCTGCGGCGTCATGGGCACGGCGTCGACCATGGCGCTGATGACCGAAGCCATGGGCATGATGCTGCCGGGCGGCGCGGCGATCCCGGCCTGGGCCGCCGACCGCCTGCGCCACGCCGAGGAAACGGGCACGCGGGCCGTCGCCCTCGCCAGGGACAAGGTGACGCCCGACAGGATCATTACGCAGGCGTCCGTGAACAACGCCATGAAGACGCTGCTCGCCATCGGCGGCTCGACCAACGGCATCGTCCACATGGCGGCCGTGGCCGGGCGCCTGGGCCTGAGCGTCGACCTGGACGCCTTCGATACGATGGGCCGCGAGGTGCCGACGCTGGTCAACCTGAAGCCCAACGGAATCTATTACATGGAGGATCTGTGGAAGGCCGGCGGCCTGACCACCATCCTGCGCGAGATCGAGGACCTGCTCGACCTCGACTGCCTGACCGTCTCGGGCAGGACGCTGGGCGAGAACCTGGTCGCCATGCCGCCCGGCTGGGACCAGGACGTGGTGCGCCCGCGTGGCACCCCCCTCTACCCCGAGGGCGGCATGGCCGTGCTGCGCGGCAACCTGTGCCCGAACGGTGCGGTCCTGAAACAGTCGGCGGCCGACCAGGGCCTTCTGGTCCATGAGGGCCGCGCCGTGGTGTTCGACAACCTGGAAGACCTGGCGATGCGCATCGACAGCCCGGACCTCGACGTCGCCCCCGACGACGTGCTGGTGCTGCGCAACATCGGGCCCAAGGGGGCGCCCGGCATGCCCGAGGCCGGATACATTCCGATCCCGAAGAAGCTGGCCCAGCAGGGCGTCAAGGACATGGTGCGCATTTCCGACGGCCGGATGTCGGGCACCGCCTTCGGAACGATCATCCTGCACGTCTCGCCCGAAGCCGCCGACGGCGGGCCGCTCGCCCTCGTGAAAACCGGCGACCGCATCCGTCTGGACACGCCGAGGCGCACGCTCGATCTACTAGTAGACGATGCCGAAATGAATGCCCGGCGCGCGGCCTGGAGCCCGCCCGAACCCCATGCCGGGTCCGACCGCGGCTACCTGAAACTCTACCTGGATACCGTGACGCAGGCCGAAGACGGGGCCGACTTCGGGTTCTTGAAAGCCACGGAGGGCCGCTGACGCGGCCTGTGGCCTGCGGGTGTAGTTAGGAAGCATCGCGCAAGCGGCTGGCAGGGATCGTTAAAATATATCTTTTTAATTCAATATATTATCTGGTATTTCTCACCTTATTCGTGATGCTGTCCAGCCGCCTTGGGGGGCGAACTCCGGCCCCCATAAGGAAACGGGGGCGCCTTGGCGCCCCCGCGATTCCAGTAGCGAAACGGCAGCACGGGTCAGCCGCCGAGGAACAATCTTCCCACGTCCTCGTTCTCCAGCAGTTCGTCGCCGGTGCCGGCGATGGCCAGTTCGCCCGACACCAGCACGTAGCCGATGTCGGCGAATTCCAGGCCCTTCTTGGCGTTCTGTTCGACCATGATGATGGTCTTGCCTTCCGTGTGCTGCAGGTCGTCGAGGATCTCGAACACCATGTCGATGAAGCGGGGCTCCAGGCCGATGGAGGGCTCGTCCACCAGCAGCACGTCCGGATCCATGACGAGGGCGCGCGAAATTTCCAGCAGCCGCCGCTCGCCGCCCGACAGCACCTTGGCCAGGTGCTTGCGGCGCTGGGCCAGGCGGTCGTACTTGGCGAACACCTTTTCCGCCGCCTCCTTGGCCTGGGCCGTCGTCTCCATGAGGAAGCCGCCCATCCACAGGTTCTCCTCCACCGTCATGTCGGGGAAGATGGACTTGTCCTGCAGGATATAGGCGATGCCGGCGCGCTGAAGCTTCTGGTTTGCCGTCATCCGGGACACGTCCTGGGCCGTGTCGCCCTCGCCCACCAGGATCTGGCCACTCATGATGGTGTTGAGGCCATAGATGGCGTGCAGCACCGTCGATTTGCCCGCCCCGTTGGGGCCGATCAGGCAGAGCGACTGGCCCTTGCCGACCTGCAGGTTGAAGCCGTGGATGATCTCCATCTTGCCGTAGCCGCAGCGCAGGTCCTTCAGGTTCACGAAGGGCGCGTTGCCGGCCAGCGCCGCGACCTTCTCCAGCGGCACGTCGACGGCCATGGCCTTGGCCTGGCGGTTGACGTCCTCTACCGAGATGACCGCGTCCACGGTCCCCATGTGATAGCCGGTCGAGCGGCGCTTGGCGGCGGCCCCGGCGGATTCGTCTTCAACCTTGGTTTCGTCGGCCATGGTCAATGTGCTCCCAGATAGGCGTCGATGACGCGCTGGTCGTTCTGAATCTCGTCCGGCGTGCCGTGGGCGAGAAGCTCGCCGTGGGCCAGGCAGTAGATCGACTGCGCCATGTTCATGATCACGCGCATGTTGTGCTCGATGACGAACAGCGTGATGCCAAGTTCCTCGTTGGCGCGGCGCAGCCGGTCGATCAGCCCGTTGATGAGGGTCGGGTTGATGCCCGCCGTGGGCTCATCCAGGAGCAGGACCTCGGGCCGGTTCATGAGCGCCATGGCGAACTCCAGCAGCTTCTGCTGCCCGAAGCTGAGGTCGCCCGAAATGAGCCGGCGCTTCTCGTATAGCCCGACGAAATCGAGCAGACGGTCGACCTCTTCCATGGTCGCCTTGTCGCCGCGGTTCTTGAACATGTCCCGGAACCCCAGCTTGCGGTGGGGGATCGAGATCAGCATGTTGTCGATGCAGTTCATGTTCGAATAGATGCGCGTCTGCTGGAACGTGCGCAGCAGGCCCAGGCGGGCGATCTGCGGCACCCGGTAATCCGATATCTCCTGGCCCTTGAACCTGATCGAGCCTTCGTCGATGGGGTGATAGCCGACGATGGAGTTGAACAGGGTCGTCTTGCCCGAGCCGTTGGGCCCGATCAGGCCGGTGATGCCCCCGCCCGGCACCTTGAGAGAGATGCTGTGGTTGGCGACCACGCCCCCGAAGGACTTGGAGACGCCGTTCAGTTCGATAACGGGCGTGTCGGTCATTCCGCCGCCTCCTTCTTGTCGACGACGATGCCGAAACGTTCCGGGAACTTGTCCATGAGCCAGCCCATGATCCCCTGCTGGAAGAACACCACGTTGACGATGATCAGCACGCCGAGCGCGACCCACTGCCAGCCCAGGAAGTAGGTCCAGGTGAACTCCTTCAGGAAGTGGAACAGGATGGCGCCCAGGATCGGACCCCACAGGGTGCCCTTGCCGCCGAGAAGCGACATGGCGACCATGAAGATGCCGAAGGTGGCGACCGGGAAGGCCACCTCCAGGGGCTCGACGAAGCCCGTAATGTTGCCGAACAGGGCCCCCGAGATGCCGAGGAAGAACGCCGCCGCGGACCACGCGATGGTCTTGTAGCGGAGCGTGTGGATGCCCATGGCCTCGGCCTTCTGCTCGTCGTCGCGAATGGCGTTGATGGCGAGCCCGAAGCGGGTCGAGTAGAGCCAGCTGCAGAACAGGTAGGTGGCGATCGCCGCGAAGAAGCACAGGAAATAGAACATCATCGACTTGCCGTCGGCGCTGCCCGGAAACACGGGCATGGCCAGGCCGCCGCCGGCTCCGACCCAGGACCAGGTGCCCATCAGCTCGCCGGCCGTGAGGGCGATGCCCAGGGTGCCGATGGCGAAATAGGGCCCGCGCAGGCCGAACATGGTCCAGCCGATGGCCGCCGCCAGGACCGCCGAGCCGATGCCCGCGGCGATGACGCCGAGCCCCAGGCCCCAGAAATACTGGGCGTCGGTATACTTGAAATCGACGGCGCCGGAGGATGCCGTATATTCGGCGACGTCGGCGAACATGCTGACCTGGACGACCGCCGAGATGTACATGCCCGATCCGAAGAACAGGATGTTGCCCAGCGAGTTGTAGCCCATCTGGCCGCCCAGGATATCCCAGGTCAGGGCGAACAGGACCATGACCCACAACACGGCGATCTGGATGGTCACGCCGGGGATCACGAAAGGCGCCGCGACGCCGAAGATCAGGATCGGCAGGTGCAGTTTCGGACTGAATGATTCCAAGGTTTTTTGCTCCCGTTATTCTTGTTGGCCCGCGTGGGACCGTGCCTATTGCACGACCTGGCGGTGGCGGCGCATTTCGATCTGGCGCCAGATCAGCACCGCGACCAGCAGGCCGACCACGGTCGCCTGCTGGAACTCGGCGCCGAGCACGAAACCGCCGTACTGTTCCATGACGCCGAGGCCGAGGCCGGCCAGGATCACGCCCGGCAGGTTGCCGAAGCCGGCCGCCGTGACGATCACGAACGCCCGGATGGCGTGGCCGATACCGTAGAACGGCTGGATCACCCAGATCATCGAGATCAGCGCCCCGGCGGCGCCGCAGATCGCGGCGTTCAATGCGTAGGTGAAGGCATAGACCTTGTCCGTGTCGATGCCCATGACGCGGGCGGCGCGCGGATCCTGAGCCGTGGCGCGGATCGCCTGCCCCATGCGTGAGTTCTTCATGAACAGCACCACGACGACGGCCAGCACGCCGCACAACGCGAAGGCGATCAGCTTGATGTCGGCGACGGTGACGCTGTTGTTGAAGTAACTGCGAACGGCGTAGTCGCTTTCCGCCGTCTGCACCTCGGGCCCGAACATCAGGTTCAGCGCCTGGGCCATTACGATGGCCAGCCCGAAGGTCGCCAGCAGCGAGGTGAACAGGTCCTTGTCGATGACGCGGCGGATGATGGTGATGTAGACCAGCCAGCCGAAGCCGAACATCACGACGATCGAGATCGGCATGCCCCACAGCGGATGGATACCCTGCTTGCCCAGCCACCAGGCGATGTAGCCCCCGGTGATCACGAAATCGCCCTGGGCCAGGTTCTTCACGTTCATGACGCCCCACACCAGGGCCAGGCCATAGGCCGCCAGAGCGAAGGTGGCGCCGATGAACAGTCCGTCCAGGATCAGTTGAATGTTGAAGACCGGCGCCGCGGTCAGAATTGAAATGTTGTCCCACATGTTTCTGATCCATCCCTAGTCAAGTGGAGGCATTCGGCCGGCAAAGAAGACCGGATTGTTTGTCGGCGTATGCAAGAACCGGCCGCCCCCGGCCATGGGGGCCGAGGGCGGAGTTCATTCATCGCTTGCGGTTGCCCGCAAGGCTAATAGCCTGCCTTATTCTTCCGGCTTGCGCGGCCAAGCCAGCGGGTGCGACGCATACTTGGACGGCGCCACCACGTTGAATGCGCCCTTCTGGATCTGGCGCAGAACCATCGGCTTGCCGAGGTTGTTGCCTTCCGGCGCGAACTTGATCGGACCGTAGAAGGTCTCGAACTCGATCGACGCGATGGCGTCACGCACCTTGTCCGTGTCAAAGGAATTGGCCTTTTCGAAGGCCTCCTTCCAGACCAGAACCGAGGCCGAGGCCTGGGCCGCCTGATAGGGCACGTTCTTGTAGCCGTCGTAGGTCTTCTTGAATGTCTTGTCGTAGTCGGCGGCCGAACCGAAGTACTTGCCCTTGTAGCTCAGCGTTTCCGCCCACTGGGTCGGGCACAGGTAGCCGTTGGTGGAAGCGCCGAACTTGGCCACGATCTTGGCCGCTTCGCAGTGGGTGACGGCGATCATCGGCGTGTCGATCTTCATTTCCTTGATCTGGCGCGCGGCGGTCGCGGCACCCTTGGAGTGGCCGGACAGCAGCAGCACGTCCGGCTTCAGGGCCTTGACCTTGGTCAGCGTCGAGGAGATGTCGTTCAGGTCGCGCGGCATCTTGTCGTCAATGACGACCTTCATGTTGAACTTCTTGGCGTCCTCAAGCACGCCGGCACGGACGTCGAGCGAGAACGGGTCGTTCTCGAAGGCCATGGCGATCTTCACGTCCGAGGGCTTCTTGCCGTTCTTTTCGGCGACCTCGGCGGCCAGCGAGATGGTGCTCGCCAGGTACTGCTCGGAGGTCGAAAGCACCGCGAACAGGTACTTATAGCCCTTGTTGAACAGCGAACGCGAAGCGCCCTCGGCCTCGACCATGGGCACCTTGTATTTTTCCATGATCGGCGCCGCGGCCTTGGTGGTGGCCGACGAGTACGGCCCCAGGAAGTACTTCACGCCGTCCTGGTTGACCAGACGCTCCAGCAGCTGCGCCGTGCGCAGCGGGGTCGATTCGTCGTCGTAATACTGGACTTTCAGCTTGTAGCTCTTGCCGCCGACCTTGACGCCGCCCATTTCGTTGATCCGCTTGACGCCCAGGTCGTATCCGTTCTTGGCGTGGATGCCGTTGGTCGAATACTTGCCGGTAAACGAAATCGCCGAGCCGAGGATGATGGTGTCGCCCTCGACCTTGGCCTGCGCCGGGCCGGCCAGGGCCAGGCCCGCAACGGCAAGGCTTGCCGATACGGCAGTAAGGAGTCGCTTGGTGTTCATGTGTGTCCTCCCAGACATATACGTTTGACGCTTGGTTGCCACGTCTCGGTTGATTTTGCCAATCCCCCGGAAATCCCCAATACGCCGGCGCAGCCGCCGGGCAGCCGGAAGACCGCTCGGCCCTGATATTAGCCGAGTGACCGTATGGCGCAAGCGCAAGCCGGGGAAACTCCCGGAAAATTCTGAAATCTCATGAAATTTTACGGGTTAGGAGTTCTTGAACCCGGGATTCCAGGCTTTCACCTCGACCGGCTTGCCGGTCTGGGTAACGAAGACCTTGGGCTTCACGACCTGCTGGAGACCGGGCGTGTTCTCGGCTCTGACGAACGACAGGCGCATGGCGTCCAGGGTGATTTCCGTCCGGACGCCCTTCGCCCGCGCCTGCTTGTAAGCGCTGGTTCCCTTGGTGACCTGGTTCAGGCGCTCCACGGAGGCGTGGCCGAATCGGCGCCACAGGCTGGCGAGATAGGTGTCGATCTCGTGGGGGATGAACAGTTCGACGTCGATGTTGGGGCGGCCGCGGGAGAATCCGGCATAGATATTGGGCTCTAGCGGCCCCAGCTCGTCGGCGACGAACACCGCCGGCATCAGCTTGCGGCCGTTCTGCAGGACGGCGTAATACCCCTGGGCCAGGAACAGCAGGCGCTGCAGCTTCTGCGGCTGCAGGTATTCGTTCTGCTCCAGCGCCGTATCCGCGAACCAGAAGGCCACGTCGAAGCCGCTTTTAACATCGGCACGCATGAACTTGCCTTGTCTCCAGTATCGTCCCGGTCCGGTTGTCCGTTCTCCGCGCCGCGAAATCGCGCGGGCGCCCCGAGTATCGCCCGCCATTGACCAAGGAAAGATTAACACGGGGCGGCGGTGGGCGGTCCACCCTAAATGTCCCCGCGCCGCCGCCCCCGGGGAACGGAGGATGGACGGGGCCGGGCATGAAAAAACCGGCACGAGGCCGGCGGCGAACGGGCGGCGGGTGCGAGCCTACAGCCGCATGCTGAGCGTCGTGCCCTTGCGGGGCAGCGTGCCGTGAATGACCTGGGCGTTTAGTTCATAAGTGGCGATCGCCTTGCTTACCAGGCCCGCGAAGTTCCTCGGCCGTCCTTCGTCGCCGGACGTCTTGGGCGCCGAGATCTCGCTCTGGATGATCTGGGCGAAGGTTTCGTTGGGTGCCGTGAAGCGGCCGCGCCCCAGGTTGGGATTGCGCCGACGGTCGTCGGACAGGGTGCGCCGGTCGTCCAACTGGTTGTCCGGCGCGTTCTGGAATCCGAACTGGGCCGCCTCGAAGGACAGCGCGTTGCTGCCGCTCAACTCCTCGACCCGGCCGTGGCCGGACACCGGCGACGTGCCCGTCATGCGGGCGGTCGACACGTTGGCTATGGCCGGTGCGGCGGTGGGAGTAATCTTCGCCATGATCCCGTTCGTTATCGGTCCGTTCGTTCGCCCCCAACCTTCGCGCCACGCGCAAAGGCCGGGCGCACTGCCCCATTGAGGCGCAGATACACCATTACACCACGCAGATTATAGGAGTCTTAACGCCAGGACAACCCCTGAAACCCAGGAAATCCGCGCCTTTTCTAGGGGCGCGGGCCGCCTCTCACGCGCCGCCGCCCAAACCGCCGATAAACCCCAGAACGGCCTCACCCGCGCCATGGTCAAAGACATCCGCGTGGCCCGCGCCGGGCAGCCAAACCCCCGTCTTGGGCTCCGCCGCGAGGTCGAAAAGCGCCCGTCCCTGGCTCATCGGCACGGTCCGGTCCTCGGCCCCGTGGACGACCAGGACGGGCGCCCTGACGGCCGCGATCTTGGCCTTGGAGTCGTAGCGGTCGCGGGTCAGCCGCCCGGCCGGGACCCAGGGATAATGGTGCCCGGCGGCATCGGCCATGGATGTAAAGGGCGATTCGAGCACCAGGCCGCGGACGGGCGTGCCGGCGCGCGCCAATTCGAACGCCGCCTGCACCGCGACGCCGGTGCCCAGAGATTCGCCATAGATCACAAGGCCTTCCGGTCCGTGTCCCTGCGCGGCGAGCCAGGCCAGATTGGCCCGCGCGTCGGCATAGAGCCCTGCCTCCGTCGGCCGTCCGGGGTTTCCGCCGTAACCCCGGTATTCCGCGAGCATGACCCCAAGCCCCTGCTCCGCGAGGATCCTCGCCTTGTAGGCGCGGTCGGCGATCGTTCCCGCGTTGCCGTGAAAATAAAGGACGACCGCCCGCCCGGCGCCCGGCGCCAGGTACCAGGACAGAAGATCGAGGCCGTCCTCCGTGCGGACGCGGACGGCCCGCGCATGGATCAGACCCGCGGCGGCGGGTGTTCCGGCGGCATCGCCGGGTTGATACATCAGGCTGCGCTGGCCGAAGAACAGCAGACCGACAAGAAGCCCGTAGACTGCGGCGGCGGCGGCGATGACCTGGCCCACCATCAGCATCGGACCGGACCCCCACCATCGAGATCGGCGGGCCGAACCGGCCGGGTCATCGTGTCCCGTCGGGTTCGGCGGGCACCGGCTGGCTGCGTCCGAACAGCACCCCCATGGGCCGGGCCCCTTCCTGGAATCCCGCCATCGGCGCGCCGGGCTGGCCCGGCGTATCCGTGCCGACGGGCCCGGACGTCGGGGGATAGTTCACATCGGCCCCGGTGACCGCGCCCTTGGCGCCGATACAGGTGAACTGCGCGCCCACCGGCGTAACCAAGGGACAAACGCCGTAGGTATTTCCCGCGAACCGGATTCCCGCGCCGTATCGGCCGCAGGCCTCAGCCGCAAGGCGCACGACGTCAGCCTGCTTGGCGCCGTACTTCGAATAGCAGACGGTGACCCCGCTCATGGCCTTGGGGGGCTTGGCGAAATCGACGTGTTCGCGGTCATAGGCGGCGGGATTGTGGACATGGGGCTGTGCTTCGGCGCAGGCGCCCAGCACGCCCGCCGCCATCATCAGGGCGGGCACGCTCACGGGCAGCCGGAGGCGGCCCACATCGACACGTCGGAACGAAACGGCCATGATCCCGCTATAACCCCTTTTCGGCGGCCCGGCAAACTCCCTTCGCCTGTGGCCGGTGCCCGGGAGTTCCATACAATTTTATCGAAAACTACCGGCAAATAATTAATTCGGAAGCGGTTTTTCGATCCCATACACTATATCCAAAGTCATAGGTCCGGTCACGAAACGATCTCCGACCGGCTTTTGACGGGACATGGACAGGAGTTGGATCGATGGCACGCTCAGGGCATGCAATGACGGCGGCAAGACGAGGCAAGTTCCGCCCGTTCCGGGCCCTTGCCCTGGTTTTCGGCGTGCTGGGCTTGGCATTCGGCCTGCTGGCCCAGTTCGCCGGGCCGGCGCCGGAACATGGTGACACGGAGGTCGCCGATACCGGGATCGGCCGCCTTCTTCCCGACATGGAAAAGAAGAAAAAGCAGGAGGCCGAACACATCGGCGCCAAGGCCCTTCGCCTATATGCCGCGCGCATGAAGCAAAGCCTGGAACCGCCCAACTTCTTCATGGGGCCGATCGAGATCGGAATGACCTATGAACGCTTCCTGGCCATTGTGCCGACTCCGGAGTCCCTGAAGGCGGCCCAAGCCGGCGTGATCGGCGTGCTGCGCACGGACAAGGGCGTGTTCACGGCCCATTTCCCATCGGCGCGCAAGGACGCCGCCGCCTTCCGCCTCAGCTACACGCAAAATTTCCGCCATCATACGGAACGCGAGATCACCGAACACCTCGGCAACCTGTGGGGCAAGCCGACGACGTCCGACTGCACGCGCCTCAGCTACGGCAACGGCTCGGACTGCCGCTACCAGTGGTGGCCCGTCAACGGCGTGCGGGTCAGCGCCCAGCTGCGCGTTATCAACGACCGGCTGCACGGCCGGCCCGAGATCACGCTCCGCGTCGACGCCGCCGACGACCGCACGGAGGGCCGCCGCTGGGCGTCCTACCGGGTCGCGGCGGCACGGAGCCGCTGAGGCCGCTCTTCCCGCCTTTCGTTTCAGCCTGCGAAACGCGCCGGTTTTCGGCCCTCGCGGCCCTTGCCCATGCCGGCGAACCGTGCCAGCTTACCCCCTCATTTCGTCATTTGGCGCCAACGATAAGCGGTCAAGAAAGGAGCACCCGATGCCGGATGCAGCCGACGCCACGCAGCTTGCCCCGAAGTCTCCGCAGGCGAAGCCAGAATTCAACTGGGAAGACCCCTTCGCCCTGGCCGATCAGTTGACCGAGGACGAGCGCATGGTCGCCGAGACGGCCCGTGCCTATGCCCAGGACAAGCTCATGCCGCGGGTCCTGGAATCCTTCCGCAACGAGACCTTCGACCGCGAGATTTTCGAGGAAATGGGCGCGTTGGGCTTCCTCGGCCCGACCATCCCGGAACAGTACGGCGGGGCGGGCGTCAACCACGTGTGCTACGGCCTGATCGCCCGCGAGGTGGAGCGCGTCGATTCCGGCTACCGTTCAAGCTTAAGCGTGCAATCGTCGCTGGTCATGTATCCGATCTATGCCTACGGCACCGAGGAACAACGCAGCAAATACCTGCCGCGTCTGGCCAAGGGCGAGATGGTCGGCGCGTTCGGACTGACGGAGCCGGACCACGGCTCGGATCCCGGCGGCATGAAAACGCGCGCCGCAAAGGCCGATGGCGGCTATGTCCTCACGGGCAACAAGATGTGGATTTCCAACAGCCCCATCGCCGACGTATTCGTGGTATGGGCCAAGCTGGACGGCAAGATCCGGGGTTTCCTCCTGGAAAAGGGCATGAAGGGTCTGTCCGCGCCCAAGATCGAGGGCAAGTTCTCGCTGCGCACCTCGCTGACCGGCGAGGTCGTCATGGACAACGTGTTCGTGCCCGAAGAGAACCTCCTGCCCAATGCCTCGGGCCTCGCGGGCCCCTTCGGCTGCCTGAACAAGGCGCGCTACGGCATCTCCTGGGGAGCGCTGGGCGCGGCCGAATTCTGCTGGCACGCAGCTCGGCAGTACACGCTCGACCGCAAGCAATTCGGCCGTCCGCTGGCCGCCAACCAGCTGATCCAGAAGAAGCTGGCCGACATGATGACCGAGATCACCATCGGCCTGCAGGCCTGTCTGCGCGTCGGCCGTATGCTCGACGAAGGCACCTGCCCGCCCGAGAACATCTCCATGGTCAAGCGCAACTCGACCGGCAAGGCGCTCGACGTGGCGCGCATGGCCCGCGACATGCACGGCGGCAACGGCATCGCCGACGAATTCCACATCATCCGCCACCTTCTTAACCTTGAAACGGTTAATACATACGAGGGGACCCACGACATCCACGCCCTGATCCTGGGCCGGGCGCAGACGGGCATCCAGGCATTCACCGCCTAGTCCGGGCGGGACGACCCCGGTGTCCAACCCTTCCGACGACACGCCGGTCTTGTTCGCCGGCGACGACGACGTGTGGTGTCAGGTCGTCAACCGCACACCGGGGCCGGTGCGGCGGGGCGCCCTGTTCCTCGACCGCGACGGCGTCATGGTCGAGGAACATCCCTACCTGCATCGCATCGAGGATGCACGCATGGTGCCCGGCACCGTGGCCGCCATCCGCGCCGCCAACGCGCGGGCCGTCCCCGTGGTGGTCGTCACCAACCAGGGCGGGATCGCCCTCGGCCATTACGACTGGCCCGAATTCGCGCGCTTGCACGACTGGATATGGGAGCGGCTGGCCGAGGCCGACGCCTTCGTCAACGCGATCCTCGCCTGCCCGCACCACCCCGAAGGCCGCGGCCTGCTGCGCGCCACGAACCATCCGGACCGCAAGCCCAATCCGGGCATGATCCTGCGCGCCCTGGACATCCTGCCCATCGACGCGGCACGCTCGTGGATCGTCGGCGACCGCGAGGTCGACGTCCAGGCGGCCAAGGCGGCCGGGCTGGCGGGCGCCGTTCACATGCGCTCCGCCCATAAGGATTTCGAGGCCGCGCGGACCAAGGCGGCGGCCCTGGCCGACGCGTCGTTCCGGGTGCGCGCCTGCGACGACCCCGACAAATTGACGGAGGTCCTGGCGCCCCTGTGGGCTCAGGCTTGACGAAGCGGAGGGGCTTCCGCCCTATTCGCCGCCGTAACGGATGTAGTCGGCCCAGGTCCGCTCGAGCCGCTGCAACGCTTGGCACAGGTCTTCGACCTTGGGCTCGTCGATGTACTCGCTGAAGGCATTCGCATTGTATTCCTCCAGCGCCTTGACCTGCTTGACGACGGCGCGCGCCTTGTCCGTAAGCTGCACCGTGACCGAGCGCTTGTCATGCTGCGAGCGCTCCTGGGTCAGGTATCCCATGTCCGTCAGCTTCTTGATATTGTAGGACACGTTGGAGCCCTGGTAGTACCCCCGCTCGACCAGATCGCGGATGGCCATGGCCTCGTCCCCGATATTGGCCAGCAGAAGGGCCTGCACCCCGTTCAGGTCGCGCACCCCCAAACGATTCAACTCGGCCCGGATGACATCGATGAACCTCCGGTGCAGGCGTTCGATCAGGCGCGTCAGTTCGGAATAGGTTCGGCTCACGTCCGGTCTCCTCTCACCAACCAACTGTTATAGTTTCTGTTCCTTTTCGCAACAACCAAGTCAGACCGCCCCTGGGCCCTATGGCCGGGGACGCGACGGCGGTGTAGGCTCCCCCCATGAACGCACGACGTGACAGCACGCGCGGCGCCGTCCTGGCGGCCGCGCTCTCGGTGGTCCTGGCGGCCGGCGCCTGCGCCACAGGCGAGTTGCCGACGGCCGAGGAGATCAAGCAGGAAAACGCGGAAAGCCGCGCGCGGCAGCTTGTCCGCGTGGGCGACGCGTCCCGCGCCGGCGGCGACGCCGCCTCCGCCCTCGCCTTCTATCAGCGGGCCCGGACCAAGTGGCCGGAATGGGACGAGCCCTACCGGCGCATCGGCGAGACGGCCCTGGTGCTCGGCATGGCGGCCGAGGCCGCCGAGGCCTATACCCGCCTGAGCGCCCTGGCGCCCGGTGACGCGGCGGTGCAACTTGGGCTGGGGCGGGCGCTGATCGCTCTCGACCGGCCGGACGACGCGCAAGCGGCCTTCAAGGCGGCGCGGGCGGCCGATCCCAAGGACCATCGGGCCCTCAATGGCCTCGGCATCGCACGCGATCTGACGGGCGACCATGCCGGGGCGCAGGATTTCTACCGACAGGGACTCGTGCTTCAGCCGGACAGCCCGTCCCTGAAGAACAACCTGGGCCTGTCCCTGGCGCTGTCCGGAAAGTTCGACGACGCGATCCGCGTCCTGGGCGAGGCCGCCAAGTCCCCCGCGGCGGGTCCGCGGGCGCGCCAGAATCTGGCGCTGGTCTACGGCCTGTCCGGCGACATGGATCGCGCGGCCAGGATCGGCCGCCTCGACCTGACCGAACGCCAGGTGCAGAGCAATCTCAAACGGTACGAGGCGTTGCGAAAGCTCTCCGACAAGGCCCGGGCGCGCGCCGTGCATACGGGCCAGGAGCCCGACGGCTGACGGGTTAATGCGGCCGGGGGACGGCACCCCTCCGTCCCCCGGCCGGGTGTACCGCCTGACCCCTATGCGAAGGCGGCTCACCCAATTCATCGCTCAAGTCTCCGGCGCGCACGGCTGCCCCCTCATTTCAGGCCGCTGAGGCCGTCGATGGCGCTCAGCACCGCGGGTCCCAGAAGAACAACGAACAGCGACGGCAGGATGAAGATGATCAGCGGCACGGTCAGGGTCGCCGGCAGGCGCGCGGCCTTCTCTTCCGCCTTCATCATGCGGTCGTTGCGGAATTCCGTGGACAGGACGCGCAGCGAGAGCGACAGCGGCGTGCCGTATTTCTCGGTCTGCTGCAGCGTATTGACCACCCCCCGGATGGACGGCAGGTCCGTGCGCCGCGCCAGGTTGTCGAGCGCCTGCCGGCGATCCGGCAGAAATCCCAATTCGACCGAACAGATGCCCAGTTCCTCGGCCAGTTCCGGACAGGCCGGGCCCGTCTCCCGCGCCACGCGGGTCAGCGCCGCGTCGAGGGCGAGGCCCGCCTCGGTGCAGATGACCAGGAGGTCGAGTGCGTCCGGCAGGCCCATCTGCATAGCCTTCTGGCGCTTCTGGCGCGAATTGGCGACGAAAACCTCGGGCGCGTAGGCGCCGGCGATCACGGCGGCGATGGCGATGAACAGCTTCATCATCGCCGTCATCGCCCAGAGGCCCGAGAAATAGACCAGGACCACCGCGATCCCGCCGAGCGCGAACGGCAACGCCAGCTTGGCGAACAGATAGACGATCAGGGCGTCCTTGGACCGGTAGCCCGCCTGGGCCAGGCGCAAGGTGATGGCGTCGGCCTGCCGGGTTTTGAGGAGTTTCAGGCGCTCGGCCACCCGGCGCATGAAGTCGACCGTGGTCTCGCGCCGGCGCGCCCGGTTGCCCTGGGTCGCCAGCATGGCCTGGCGCAGTTCGTCCCGGTGCAGGCCGACGCCCTTGATGCGCCGGGCCATGGGATCGCGGACCAAAAGCGCGCTCCACACCGCGTAGACGGCGAAGCCCGCCGCCGCCCCAGCCATCAGGGTGATGAGATCGGCGCCGCCCAAGCCGGGGATGAAGTCCAGCGCGCTCATATCTCGAACCTCACCATGCGGGCCATGACCAGAATTCCAGATCCCATGGCGCCCAGTCCGACGGCCAGCATGATGCGCCCGCGCGGGTCGGTGAACAGCATGGACTCGTAGTCCGGGTTCATCAGATAGATGATGCAGAACATGATGAACGGCAGGGATCCCAGGATCATGGCGCTGGCCTTGGCCTCGGACGACATGGCCTTGATCTTCAGGCGCATCTGCTTGCGCCGGCGCAGAATGTCCGACAGGTTGGCGAGCGTTTCCGCCAGGTTGCCGCCCGTTTCCTGCTGTACGGACAGGCTGACCACGAAGAACTTGAATTCGGCCATGTCCAGACGGTGGGCGGTGGCCCACAGGGCTTCGTTGACCTTGGCGCCGAACTTCACCTCGTCGGTCACGCGGCGGAACTCGACGCCCACGGGATCGGGCATCTCGCGGCCCACGGCCTTGAGGCATTCCGTCACCGGCAGGCCCGAACGCAGGCCCCGGACCATGAGATCGATCGCGTCGGGAAACAGGTTGTTGAACTTCGCCAGTCGCCTTTTCGCCATCGCGGAAACCGCAAGGTGCGGCAGCAACAGCCCGACGGCGGTCCCCGCCAGGGCCGCCAACGCGGGATGCAGGTGAAGCACGAAGTACATCGCCGCGAACACGGCAAACGCCAAGCCCGCGGAGACCGCGACATAGCCCGTCACGGAGATGCGCCGCCCCGTGCGCGCCAGGCGCCGGCGCAGGGCGGCGATGCTCGGCAGAAAGCGGCCGAACGTCTTCTCCAGCCCGTCCCCGCCCGCATCGGCGCGGCGCAGGGTTACCGCCGGACCCGCAGAACCCGCCTTTTTCTGGGCGCGGCCCACGGCCTTTAGGCGGCGCGCCAGGTTACGCGCCCGCTTGGCGCGTCCGGCGCCGAATCCCATCCACCCCGCCAGGATGGTGACGAACACGCCCGCTGATATCAGGATGATCTCCACGGCCGCCGTTCCTAGCCTGCCCCGCGAGACGAATGGTCGGGCTGGGACATGGCGTCCAGCAGCGCCTTCTCCAGGCCGAAGTACTTGGCGTTGGCGGCGAAGGCCGGGCGCAGGCCCGTACTCTTGAAGCTGCCGTACAGCCTGCCGTCGGCGTTCTCGCCTTCGAATTCGAAGGTGAACAGGTCCTGGGTGGTGACGACCTCGCCCTCCATGCCGACGACCTCGGTGATGTGGGTGATGCGGCGCACGCCGTCGCGCATGCGGGCGATCTGCACGATCATGTTGACGGCGCCCGCGATCTGCGCGCGCACGGCCTCGTTGGGCAGCTTCACGCCGGCCATGGCGACCATGTTCTCAAGGCGCGTCAGGGCCTCGCGCGGCCGGTTGGCGTGGATGGTGCACAACGATCCGTCATGGCCCGTGTTCATGGCCTGCAGCATGTCGAGCGCCTCGCCGGCGCGGATTTCGCCCAGGATGATGCGGTCGGGACGCATGCGCAGGCAGTTCTTCACCAGGTCGCGTTGGGTGATCTCGCCCTCGCCCTCCAGGTTGGCGGGCCGGGTTTCCAGGCGCACCACATGGGGTTGCTGGAGTTGCAGTTCCGCGGCGTCCTCGATGGTCACGATGCGCTCGCCCGGGTCGATCATGCGGGACAGCGCATTCAGCAACGTCGTCTTGCCCGAACCCGTGCCGCCCGAGATGATGATGTTCAGGCGCGAGCGCCCGGCGATGCGCAGCACCGTCGCCATGGCCGGCGACAGGTTGTTCTGCTGCTCCATCTTCTCCATGGTGATCTTCTGCTTGGCGAATTTGCGGATCGAGATCGACGGCCCGTCGATCGCCAGGGGCGGGATGATGACGTTGACGCGCGAGCCGTCGGCCAGGCGCGCGTCGCAGAGCGGCGATGTCTCGTCGACCCGGCGGCCGATCGCCGAGACGATGCGCTGCGCCACGTTCAGCACATGGGCGTTGTCGCGGAACCGCACCTCGGCCAGTTCCAGGCGCCCGCCGCGCTCCACGTATACCTGGTCGGGACCGTTAACCATGATGTCGGTCACCCTCTCGTCGGCCAGCAAGGGTTCGAGCGGTCCCAGCCCCAGCATGTCGTTGAGCAGCATCGTCACCAGGTCGCGCTGCTCGATCAGGTTCAGGTGCAGTTTCTCTTCGGCCAGGATCTCGGCAACCAGGTCGGTTACCTGGCTCGCCAGTTCGGCACGCGGAAGCTCGGCCGCCTTGGAGGCGTCCATGTGCTCCATCAAAAGCGGCTGCACCCGCTCCTTGGCAAGCGCTGCGGGATCCCGGACCGCGATCTTGCCGCCGCCGTCCCGGGCCGCCGCCGGCAGGGCCATCAGCCGGTTGAGCAACTGGGTCACGACGTCGCGGTGTTCGGCCTCGCACAGCGTCTCGCCGGACATGGCCAGTTCCGCATCCAGGATCACCCTGATACAAGCCGCGCGGTCGCCCCGGCTATAGTCGGGATTCAGCAGGTCCTTGGCACCGCTTTTCACGTTGGGCCAGGCCCGGTCCGCCGCGCGCGCGACCGCGTCCGCGCGGTAGGCGTCGCCTCCTTCGAGGTCCGGTCCCGCGGGCGGCGCCGGGGCGGCTTTCACGGGCGGCGGCCGGCGGGCCGAAAGAGTGACGACCTTGGAGGTATCGCGGCGTCCGAAGCTCATGGCACCCGCTCCCTACTTGGTCCGCCCAGGATCAGGCCGAACAGGGACTTGGCCGGCGCTTCCTCGGTCCCGTCGACCGCGAGATCGCGGGCCATTTCGAAGAACACCTTGGAGGCCTTGGCCCGTGGGGCGATCTGCACCATGGGCTTGCCCTGGGCCTGCGCCTGGGCCTGCGCCTTGACCTCGTCGGGCAGGACATAGGCGGGCTTGGGCAGGCCGCCGTTGACCGCATCGGCGACGGCAAGCTCGCCCCTCTTCGCGGCTCCGCCCTTGTTGAGGACGATCAGGATCGGCAGTTCCGATCCCGCCAGCGCGCGCACCGCATCCTTCAGGCGCAGCGCGTCGCGCAGGCCGGCGAGCGTCGGCTCGGTCACCAGGAACAGGCGGTCGAAACGCGCCGCGTGGTCGACCAGGCGCCAGCGCGGCACGTCGACCACCACGTGGTCGAAAGCCCCCGTCAGCATGTCGAACAGGACGTCGAGCGCGCCCTCGGCGACCGCCGGTTCCGACGCCACGTCCTCCTCGCCGGCGAGCAGCGACAGGTTGTCCGTGGCGCGTACCATGGCGCGTTCCATGAACAGGCTGTCGATGCGGCCGGGATTGTCGAGCGCTTCCTTGAAGCCCCGGCCCGGCTCAAGGTCCAGCATCATGGCCGTGGTTCCGAAGCGCAGGTCGAGGTCGACCAGGGCGCATTTGCCGCGCCCCCCGGCGGACAGCGCCCAGGCGAGATTAACGGCGACCGTGCTGGCCCCGGCGCCGCCGCGCGCCGATACGACGCCGGTGACCGAGCCGCGCGGGCCCGGTTGGGTAGCGACGGCGGCGACCTTGTCGGACCCGGCGGCCTCTCCCAGGCGCACCAGGGCCGCGGTCAACTGCGGGCCGGCCACCGGCTTCACCAGGTAGTCGGAAACGCCCAACTCGATCAGAGCGCGATAGACCTCGACGTCGTTGACCACGCCAAGGACGAGGACCCGCGTATGCGGCTTGCACACGTCGGCGAAGGCGTTGACGGCCTCTATCAGGTCGGCGCGGTCCGTCAGGTCGAGGACCAGGTACCGGGCAGGGACGACCTCGGCCAGGGTGGCGAGGGCGTCGTCGGTGCCGCCCACGTAGACTTCGCCCTCGAAGCCGGCATCCTGGGCCGCCCGTTCAAGCTGACTGCGCGTGACGTCGTCGGCGACGAAGGCCATGAAGGGCTTGGCGGCGGCCGGGGACGCCTTGCGTTCGAAGCTCGGGATCATTTGCTGCCTCCTCCGCCTCCGCCGCCGCCCAGACCGGGGGCGCCCATCCCCGCTTCCGGGGATTCTCTGCTCGAAGCCCCCAGCAACGGCTTGGTTTCGCCCTTACGATAGCGCTGGATGCCCAGCACCTGGGCGGCGCCGTCGCCGGGTCCGCCGTCTCGCCCGCGCACCAGGTCGCCGGGATCGGCGACCATCAGGCCCAGGTTCACCGCCGTGGCGCACCCCCAGTTGGTGGACGGCTGGTTGGAATGGGTGATGCCGCCCTTACCGGTCCAATCGGGACATCCCGGCAGAGTGACCTGATAGCGGTGAACAACCAGGCGCACCGCGTCCTCCGGCGTTTTCGGGTCGTCGTCGGTAACCAGCCCGGCGGCCAGGCGCTTCAGCTTCAGGTAGGCGGCGACCCGGTCGGCACGACCACGGGCGATGTCGCCGCCGCCCGCCGGTATGGCGATCTCAAGGGCGTCCGTTCTATCCACCTTCTGGCGCGCCAGGAACGCGTCGATGTCGCGCCCCGCCTGGGCGTCCAAGGTTATCGCGCCCTGGGTGAAGGCGATCTTGTGGGCGATCGCCACGGGCTGTACCCGGGGTTCGCGCGCGGCCGGCGGATCGTAGGACGCGTAGGCTTTGAAATCGGGGATATGTTCGCAGGCGCCCAGCAAAAGCAGGCACAACAGGCCCGCCCAGGAACTGCCGGCGAAGGCGCCCGCCGACCAGGTTGGCGACAGGCCGCGGCCGCTCCGGCCGCCGCCGATCCCGCGGTCCCACACGGTCGGCTTGCGGTCCTTGATCTGGACGGCACAGGCGAGGTTCGCCTTGGGTGCTTTGGGTTTCGAATAGATCCGGTGCGGGGTCTTCATGGCAATGCTCCTGGGGTGTGAAGCGATTGACGGTTCTCAATCCTCGAAGGTGAAGCCGACGGGTCCGATCAGGGCCCGCCCGTCCCTGGTGACCGTCTTGGGCTTGGCCGGGGCATCGGCATGCCGACCGGTCGAGCCGCCAATGATGCGTTCGATGTCGTGCGGCGCCTGGTAGCCATCCGTAGGCGCCGCCAGGCGGCGGGTCGGCGTCGGCTTGACGATGTAGGGGGTGACGATAATGACCAGTTCCGATTCCTCGCGCTGGAAGCGGTCGGACTTGAACAGGGTGCCCAGCACCGGCACGTCGCCGAGGCCGGGGAATTCGGAAATGCTGTGGGTCACGTTGTTCTGCAGCAGGCCCGCGATGGCGAAGCTCTGGCCCGAACCGAGTTCCACCGTGGTCTCCGCCCGCCGCGTGGTCAGGGACGGTACCTGGAAGTTGTTGAGGGTCACCGCGTTGGTATTGGAAAGCTGGCTGACCTCGGGGCGGACGTGCAGGTTGATGCGGCTGTCGCCTGAGATCGTCGGCGTGAAGGCGAGCGACACGCCGAACTCCTTGAACTCGATGACCACGCGGTTGTCGCCCTCGGGCACCAGGATGGGAAATTCCCCGCCGGCGAGGAAACTGGCCGTCTCACCGGACATGGCGGTCAGATTGGGCTCGGCCAGCACGGTCACCAGCCCCTCTTCCTCAAGCGCGTCGATAACGCCGTTGACGTCGAAGGTGAACCTGCCGCCGCCCGCGGAGAAACGCCCCGGATCGACGGTCAGGGTTTGCGTTATGACGTTGGCCGCGAACGGATTGGCCGTGGCGATCCCGAAGGCGAAGGCGCCGATGGATCCGATGGCGCTCCAGTTGAAGCCCAGCTGCTTGTCCACGTCGCGCGCCACTTCGGCCACGCGGACGCGCAGGTTCACCTGGTTCGGCGCGTCCACGCCCAGGCGGTTGATGACGTTCTCCGGCGTCCCGGCGAAGGACGCGGCGAGGCGGCGGATGTCTTCGGCCTTGGACGCCGAGGCGACGACGCCGTCGACGACCAGGGCGCCGTCGACGCTGTCGACCCTGACGTCGTGATCCGGCGCCAGCTTGGCGATGGCGTCGCGCAGGCGCGACAGGTTGTGGTCGACCGTGATGTCCACGTTGGCCAGCACCCGTTCGCCCTGGTCGACGGCGTAAAGCGTCGTCTCGCCGGGCGCCTTGGCGAACAGGTAGACCAGGGACGGAGACTTGACCTGAACGTCGGCGATGCGCGGGTCGGCGATGAACACGGTGGACGCCGGCCGCGTCAGGCGCACCAGGCGGCCCTTGTTGACCTCCATCCGGATGTTGGCACCGGCGGGGCTGATGACCTCGACGTTGCCCTCACCGCGCCCCTGGGCCAGCGCCACGGCGGCCAGCGACGGCGCGAACAACAGTGCCATGACCAGCGCCAGCATCACGCCCGCCGCCAGGATCAGGCGGTTCCGCCGCTTGATGTCGCGGCGCCGGGGCCGTTCGTCGAAGATGTCCAATGCCGGGGGATGCATGGCGTTCTACCTTTCAGAAGGTTGCCTGTTCGGCCTTGTCGGCGCGAAGCACGTGGACTCCGCCACCTCCGTGGCCGCGCCGGAAGCGCTTGTCGCCAAGCATGCTCATGATGTCGAACTCCAGGGTGTAGCTTCCGGTCAGGTCGCGCGATCCGGCCGTATCCGGCGCCATGGCGCCGACGGCGCGCGCGACCTCGGTGAAGCGGTCGCCGCCCGTTTCCTCGTGGCGGGCGAGCGAATGCAGACTCAGACTGACCCCGCCCATCTTCAGGGCGAGCGCGATCTTTTCCGCCTGCTTGGGCGTGACCTGCAGCGTCGCGGTCTTCGCCACCTTGGCCTGGCCGTCGCCGTTTTCCACTTTCTGGTCGATGGCGATGACGCGGACTTCGGACAGCAGTGTTTCGGAGAAGTCGACCTTCTTCATCTTGTTGCCGTCGGCACCGCCGCGCTGGGATTCGAAACGCATCTGGCCGATGAAGATCACGTCGACCCAGTCGCCCGGAAAGATGAACCCGGCGATGCCCGTGGTCGCATCGACCGGCACGGAAACGGCTCGTTTACCGGGCTCCAGCACGGCGGAAAGGAAGCCCCGTTCGCCGGGCTGAACCAGCTTGAGCGCCGTCACCGGTTCGCCCGCCGTGATGCGCGAGCGCACCACCGCGCCGTCGAACACGGCCTTGCCGGGTTTCTTCGCGTTGCCGCCCTCGTCGTCGCCGTGCACAGGCTTCACGCCCTTGGGCGCGACTCCCTCGACCACGTAGCCTTCGCTCACGCCGGCCTTGGGCCAAGCGGCCCAGCGCAGATCCTCGGCGCGCACGAAGCGGCCCGCCTCCATGGTCTCCTTGGCGACCAGGACCCGGGCGGTGTCGGTGGCCTGCACGGCCTGGACCGGGCGCGCCTTGAACGCCGCCTGCTGCTGGGCCAGCCAGTTGCGAGCGAACAGCGCCGTTCCGGCGGCGGCCGTCAGAGCGACGACGATCAGCAGAATTCCGCGTATGGACATGATGGGCATGGGGACCTCCTAACCCGCGATGGTCCCGGCCGCGCCCAGAATGGGCGGCACGGGCATGACGGCGACGGCGGCGGCGGCGATGGCGACGGCATAGGGCACGTCTCGGCCGATCAGGGTGCGGGCGAACCCGGTCTCGCCGCGGTCGGCGAGGAACTGAGCGACGCCCAGGCGCCACTGCGACGACTGGATCAGGGCGACGGCACCGCCGCACACCGCCATGACGAGAAGGAAATCAAGGAACGCCGCCGGGCCGATCCACAGACTGACGGCGGTGATCAGCTTGACGTCGCCACCGCCGAGCACGCCGAGCGCGAACAGCCCCGTTCCGCCCGCCAGCACGACCGTGGCCAGGACGACCGATCCCACGATATCGACGCCGGCTCCGGGCAGCATGGCGTAGACGGGAAACAGCGCCGCGATGGCCAGATTCACGGAATTGGGGATGCGGTATTCCTGAAGATCGGTCAGCGCGGCCAGGCCGAGCAGGCCGGTGAACAGGGCCAGGGGGAATGCATGGACTGCGGACGTGATCGTCATGGTCAGGGGCCTTTGCCGGGTCGGCGGGTGACTGGGGTGCGGTCACCCGCCGGGGGTCACGTTTCGCTCTGCTCTCTTCTCACTTCGTCAGATAAATTGACTAAAAAATGAATTCGGCGCTGATCGGTGAAATTCGGGGCCGGGCTCCGTCCCCTCCCCCTTCGGGCCTCGAAACCGGAGCACCGGTTTCTTGGGGAGCTGAGGACCCGAAGAACGAACCCGCCAAAGGGTTCTGGGGAGGGACATGGAGATCGTAGGGCAGTCTTGGTTACTGCTCTGGCCTGTCTGGGATCAGCCGCCGACGGCCTTGTCGAGTTCGCCGGAGACGGTCGTGAACATGGTGTCGAGGGACGTGCCCATGGCGGTCAGGGCGCCGATCGCGGCAACCGAAACCAGGGCGGCGATCAGGCCGTATTCGATGGCCGTGGCACCGGACTCGTCCTTCTGCAGTTTTTTGATGATGCTGGTCTTCATTGCTGTTTCTCCTGAAAAACGTTTCGGGGTCCTTTGTGAACCTCGATGGCCAATTATTTATGACTAAAGTTATAAGTCAAAATTTTTATTTGCTTCGAAAAAATCAATATTTTATGAATACATTTATATAAAATTTTATGGAATTTTTTATTATTTCATACTCTCAATAATTTAAAATAATTTCATCATTTTCATATAGACATTAATGTGTCGCGATCAGGCCGCCCCGACATGACACATGTCCTTGAAAAACATCTGATTTCTTCGACGCCAATTTTCCGGGCGATGCCCAAGAACAGCGGAACCGCAGACCGTAATCCGCGAGGCCGCCAACCGCCTGACGGAACTCAGACAGTCGAAATGGACGAACTGCCGTCGCCAACTGGGGCTCATTTCCGCGTGATTTCCATCAATGCAACCGCCGGCTAGGCCGGGCAATATCGACGCATTGGCCGCAAAGATGCGACAAGCCTGGGCGCAGGCAGGAACGATAATGAATAAGCCGGGTTTAGCGCTGGCCGTCCTGGTCCTCTGGGTGATGCCGGTCTCGCTTCTCGCCGATCATGTTTTGGATCACGAACGCCTGCAGCGTACCCGCTGGGTCGGAATGCAAAAATACCAGCTGATCCGAATTCTCGGAGCGCCGCTGAAGGAACTTGACATTCCCGGGCCGACCGGCGTGGACGCTTATGTTCTTCAATATCCGAAGTCGAAAATCATGAACGGGCCCGTGTGCATCGACTCCTTCAAGATCAGCAAGAAAACGGAACGCGTCCTGGACTTCTTCTGCAGATAGCCGCCAAGCGGTCACCGGCCCGCAAGGGGCGCGCAGCCGCTGCGCATGCGTCGAATGATTTTCTCGCGCAAGGTCTTGCGTTGACGTATTATCCGCGCAAATCCATTGCTCACATCATGTGATGGGATCACCGAAATTAAATGAATACGCTCTCGTCGCGGCGCTTGGCGCTTGGCGTGCTCCTGGTTGCGGTGGGCGCAGGCGCCTATTACGCCTGGTCCGGCAGTCCGTTTAATGAAAAACCGGTGGTCAAAGGCGGCGGCAAGCCTCCCACGCCTGTGCTGGTCGCCAAGGTGACGACCCGCACGGTGCCGGTGACCATCCGCGCCATCGGCACGATCCAGGCCCTCAACACCGTTTCGGTGCGGTCGCGCGTCGACGGTCAGATCATGGAAACGGCCTTTGCCGAGGGCCAGACCGTGGCCAAGGGCGACCCCCTGTTCCACATCGACCCGCGCCCCTTCCAGGCCCGCCTGCGCGAGGCCGAGGCCAACCTGGCCCGCGACCGCGCCGCCCTGGAAAAGGCCCAGGGCGATTTCCAACGCTACCAGTCGCTCAGCGGCAAGGGCTTCTCGTCACAGCAGAAGTTCGAGGAGGCGCGGGCCGCCGTGAACGGCCTGAGCGCGACCATCCGCGCCGGCCAGGCGGCGGTCGACATCGCCAAGCTGAACCTGGAGTTCGCCACGGTCCGCGCCCCCATAAATGGGCGCACGGGCAGTGTGCTGATCCAGGCGGGCAATCTGGTGAAGGCCGACGATTCGCACCCCCTCGTGGTCATCAACGAGATCGATCCCATCCTGGCGGTCTTCTCGGTGCCCGAGATCCACCTGGCCGAAATCAAGCGGCGCCTTGCGGAGGGCACCTTGGCGGTCGTCGCCACGGTACCCGACAGCAAGGGCCCACCCATCCGCGGCCGCGTCGTTTTCATCAACAACGCCGTCGACACCCAGACCGGGACGATCCTCCTGAAGGCCGAGTTCCGGAATGCCGACGGGTTCCTGACGCCGGGTCAGTTCGTGCGCGTCGTCATCGAGATGGACGCCATCGAGAACGCCCGCGTGGTGCCCGAACGGGCCGTGCAGACCGGCCAGAAGGGCAGCTACGTATTCGTCGTCAATCCGGCCGACATGACGGTGCAGCCGCGCGCGGTGGCGCCGGGACCGTCGGTCGACGATTTCATCATGGTCGGCGACTCGCTGAATCCGGGCGACGTGGTTGTCACCGACGGCCAAATGCGCCTGTTCAAGGGGGCGAAGGTGTCCTTCAAGAACGGTGGCGGGAACGGCAAAAAATCGGGCGACGGCGCCAAGGGCGGCGCCGGCTCGGGCAAGGCGGGTGGCTGACCGGGGCCATGAGGCCCCGCCGCACCGAGGGAAGGAGCGGACCGATGAGGCCGCGGATCGAATGATGACGTTGTCCGAGTTGTGCATCCGCAGGCCGGTCATGACGTCCCTCGTCATGCTGGGGCTCGTCCTGTTCGGGGTGTTCGCCTATCGCGGACTGCCGGTTTCGGAACTGCCCAACGTCGACTATCCGACCATCGAGGTCACCGCCTCCCTGCCCGGTGCCAACCCCGAAACCATGGCCGCCGCCGTGGCGACGACGCTGGAAGGCCAGTTCTCGCGCATCGCCGGGGTGCGCAACATGACCTCGATCAGCGCCTCCGGCACCTCGCGCATCGCCCTGGAATTCGAACTCGACCGCGACATCGACGCGGCGGCGTTGGACGTGCAGTCGGCCATTTCGACGGCCCTGCGGGCCCTCCCCGACGACATGACCGACCCGCCGTCGTTCCGCAAGATCAACCCCGCCGACTTCGCCATCTTCTACATCGGCCTGTCGTCCGACACCCTGCCGATCTCCATGGTCAATGAGTTCGCCGAGACCATGCTGGCGCAACGCCTGTCGACGATAAACGGCGTCGCCCAGGTGCAGATCTGGGGCCAGCAGAAGTTCGCCGTGCGCGCCCAGGTCGACCCGGACGCGCTGGCCACCCGCGGCATCGCCATCGGCGAGGTCGAACAGGCGATCCGCGGCGGCAACAGCTATCAGCCGACGGGCAGCCTGCACGGCCCCGACCGCGCCATCGCCGTGAAAACCACGGGCCAGATGAGCGACGCCGCCGCCTACAACCGGCTGATCGTCGCCTACCGCAACGGGGCGCCCGTGCGCCTTTCGGAAGTGGGCACGGCCATCGACAGCGTCGAAGCCACCCGCGTCGCCACCTACTTCGGCAACCGCCAGGGCATCATGCTGGCGATCTACCGCCAGCCCGGCTCCAACACGGTGCAGATCGTCAGGCAGGTCAACGACATCCTGCCCGTGTTCCGCCAGCAGCTGCCGGAGTCCGTGAACCTGGAGGTCATGTACGACCGTGCCCGGTCGATCGAGGAATCCATCCACGACGTGCAGTTCACGCTGATGCTGGCCTCGGCCCTGGTCGTGCTGGTCATCTTCCTGTTCCTGCGCAACCTGGCGGCAACGGTGATCGCCAGCGTCGCCCTGCCGATCTCGGTGATCGGTACCTTCTCGGTGATGTACGTGATGGGGTTCTCGCTCAACAACCTGAGCCTCCTTGCCCTGACGTTGTCCGTCGGCTTCGTCGTCGACGACGCCATCGTCATGCTGGAGAACATTGTCCGCCACAAGGAGAAGGGCCTGTCGGCCATGCAGGCGGCGCTGAAGGGATCGCGGGAGATCGGCTTCACCATCCTGTCCATGACCCTGTCGCTGGTTGCCGTGTTCATTCCCGTCATGTTCATGGGCGGCATGGTCGGGCGCCTGTTGCACGAATTCGCCCTGACCATCAGCGCCACCATCATCGTCTCGGGGATCGTGTCGCTGATGCTGACGCCGATGATGTGCAGCCGCTGGATCCCCGACGCCGCGCATGGCGCGGACAAACCGCAAGGCCGCTTCATGGCGGCAAGCGAACGCGCCTTCGACGGCCTGCTGCACGCCTATGACGCCTCCCTGGTCTGGTGCCTGAAGCGCAAGCCATTTGTCCTGGCCGTGTTCCTGGGCACGCTCGCCGGGACCTGGGTCCTCTACGCCGTGATCCAGAAGGACTTCCTGCCCGCCGAGGACACGGGCCGCCTGATCATCTACACGGAAGGCGGACAGGACGTGTCGTTCGACGCCATGGCGCGCTACCAGAAAGAGGTCGATGAGATCGTCGCCAAGGATCCCAACGTGGCCGCTTCCATGTCGCGCGTGGGCGCGGCCGGCAGCCGCATCACCAGCAATTCGGGCCTTCTGTTCCTGCGTCTGAAACCGCGCAACGCGCGGCCCGACGCCGACATCAACGTCGTGGTGCAGAAGCTGCGGCGCAAGCTGAACAAGGTCGCGGGCATCAAGTCCTTCGTGCGCAACCCGCCGGCGATCCGCGTCGGCGGGCGCTTGTCGAACGCCCAGTACCAATACACCCTGCAGGATTTGGACCTGGAATCCCTTTACAAGTGGGCCGAGATCATGGCCCTGGAACTGGCGAAGCTGCCCGGCTTCCAGGACGTCACCACGGACCTCAAGATCCACAGCCCCTCGCTGGTCGTCGACATCGACCGCGACCGCGCCGGGATCATGGGCATCAAGGCCGAGGAAATAGAGGCCGTGCTCGCGAGCGCCTACGGCGGACGCAAGGTCTCAACCATCTATACCGCCGCCAACCAGTACGCGGTGATCCTCGAGGTTGCGCCCGAGTTCCAGAAGAACCCGGAGGCCTTGAAGAAGCTCTACATCCGCGCGCCCGGCGACCGCCTGGTGCCGCTCGCCGCCGTCGCCTCCTTAAGCCGCGGCGTATCGCCGCTGACCATCAGCCACCAGGGCCAGATCCCCGCCGTCACCATCTCGTTCAACCTCGCGCCGGAAGTTTCGCTGGGCACGGCCATCGACCGCGTGCACGCGCTGGAACGGGAAATCCAGATCCCGGCGACGCTGACCACCAGCTTCCAGGGCACGGCCAAGGTGTTCCAGGAATCGCTGGCCGGCATGGGCATGCTGCTGGCTCTCGCCATCGTCGTCGTCTACATCGTGCTGGGCATCCTCTACGAAAGCTTCATCCACCCGCTCACCATCCTGTCGGGCCTGCCGGCGGCGGGCGTCGGCGCCCTGTTGGCGCTCATGGCGTTCGACATGCCGCTCACGCTCTACGGCTTCGTCGGGATCATCATGCTGGTCGGCATCGTCAAGAAGAACGCGATCATGATGATCGACTTCGCGCTGTCGGCCCAGCGCGAGGAGAACCTGAAGCCCGAGGAGGCCATCTACCAGGCCTGCCTGATCCGCTTTCGCCCCATCATGATGACGACCATGGCGGCCCTCATGGGCAGCCTGCCCATCGCCATCGGCTTCGGCCAGGGCGGCGAGGCGCGGGCCCCGCTCGGCCTCACGGTGGTGGGCGGCCTGCTGCTGTCGCAGATCATCACCCTTTACCTGACGCCGGTGATCTACATCTACCTGGACCGCCTGTTTCCGACGCGCGCCATCCTGATCGCGACCGGCGGCGCCGCGCCCGACCGCGCGGCGGCGGAATAGCGTCGCTTCCTTAAAGCCTTAGCTGGCAGCCGCGGCCAGCGACCGACCTCGAACCGCTTTCCATCTGCGCCCTTGTCCCCGTTTCGCCCTCGGGCCTACTGTGTTTACCGCGAACGGCACTGGAGGCGGGCGGCGTGTCCGATCGGAGCCTTAATGGCAGACACCGTAATTCCCTCGGCCGCTTTGCCGGGCGCGTGCCGAACACCCGATCGTGGCCGGCGGCGATATCGACCAGCGACTCCCCCTCCGGTTCTCCACCGGCGCCGAACGGCCGAAAACTGAAGCGGCATGCGGTCATGACGGGAATTCCGATTTCAGGGAAGTTTACGCACGGCATCTCGAATCAATGAAAAATTTAATATTTTCAATATTCTATAAGGATTTTATAAATTTTCAGGTAACGGACTTGACCTGGTAGGCACCGCAAAGCCTAATGCGCCCAACGGCCGCCCGCCGGCCATCCACCAAAAGACAATCCACCCGGGAGTGCCACCCATGAAACTGTTGCGCTACGGCCCCAAGGGCGAGGAACGCCCTGGCCTGCTGGACGCCGCCGGCCGCATCCGCGACCTGTCCGACCGCCTTCCCGACATCACGCCGGAAACGCTGATGAGCGACCGCCTGGCCCGTTTGAGCGGCATGGATCCGGAAGAATTTCCCCTCGTCAGCACGTCGCCGCGCCTGGGATGCCCTGTCGCCGGGGTCGGCAAGATCGTCGCCATCGGCCTCAACTATGCCGACCATGCGGCCGAGGCCGGGATGGCCCTGCCCGAGGAGCCCATCATCTTCACCAAGGCGATCACGTCGCTGTCCGGCCCGACCGACCCGGTGGTGCTGCCCAGGGGCTCCGAGAAGGGTGACTGGGAGGCCGAACTGGCCGTCGTCATCGGCAAGCGTGCCCAATATGTGGAGGAAGCGGACGCCGCCGCCCATATCGCCGGCTACGCCGTCATGAACGACGTGTCCGAACGGGCCTTCCAGCTTGAAACCACGGGCCAGTGGGTCAAGGGCAAGAGCTTCGATACCTTCGCTCCCTTCGGGCCTTGGCTGGTGACGCCGGACGAGGTGCCGGACCCGCAGAACCTGCGCATCTGGTGCGAAGTCTCGGGCCGGATGATGCAGGACGGCAACACCAGGACCATGGTGTTCAACGTCTTCAACCTGGTTTCCGTGGTCAGCCGCTACATGACGCTGATGCCGGGCGACATCATCGCGACCGGCACGCCGCCGGGCGTCGGGTTCGGCATGAAGCCGCCGCGGTTCCTGAAGCCGGGCGACGTCATGCGCGTCGGCATCGAAGGCTTGGGCGAGCAGAAGACCGAGGTCAAGGCCTGGCCGGAATAACGGCCTAAAGCCTCATCATCTCCCGGATCGCCCGCGCCACGTCCTCGGCCGGGTTCAGGGGCGGATGCGTCCAGTCCTCCCACACGGTTTCGGAGGTCAGCGGCCGGGCATAGCCCCCCTGGAACAGGAAGTCGTGGAACCGCTTGTGCTTGGGCGTGATCAGGGGCGCAGGCGCGTACAGGTAGACCGGGCCGGGCCGGGCGCAGGCCTCGGTCGACATGGAGACGGAATCGCCGGTCACCACCACCGTGTCCGCGTGCGCCAGATAGCCCATGTAGGGGTTCCCCGCGGGATCGCCCCAGCGATACAGGTAATTGGGCAGGTCGGCGAAAGCGTCCAAGAGCGCCGGCATGGTCGCCGGGTCCTCCGACTCCTCGACGCGGCGGCTGGTCGAGACCAACAGCGATCCGCCCCGCGCCTTGGCCATTGCGGCCGCCAGCGACGCAACCTCGGCCGCCATGGCGGGCCCGAACTCGCGCCGCCGCGTGCTGCCGCCGACCATCAGGGCGATCAGCGGCCGCGGCAAGTGGGCGAAGGCATCCTTCCATTCCTCCGCCGCCTCGCCCAAAATCTCGGTCGTGACCCCATGGGGCGCAGCGGGAATGCTCAGGATGTTCGGGGCAGGAGGCCGCGCGTCGTGGGCGGGCTGGGCGATCAGGTCGAAATCCGCCGCCCCCGCCCCCGGATGCATGATGTGGACGAGCCTGGTGCGCCCGCCCGACAGACGTTTGATCTTTCGCGCGACCGAGGCAGAGCGCCGTCCCGCGCCGATCACAAGGTCCGGCCAGGGCGGCGTCAGGGCCCTGAGGCTCTCGTCCGTGATCGCCGCGAAAGACGCGCCCAGAAAGGCGTTGTGCAGGCGGACCAGGGGGCCGTAGGCGATCTCCTTGCACTCGAACGGCAGGCCCAGCACCCGCGCCACGCCCAGGCACTGGCTGCGGTTGCCGGGCCGGTCGTCGGCCAGGACCCAGACACGGGGGAGGTCGTTGCTGCGCACCGTTTCGGACATGGCCCGCTTATGGCATGCCCCCCCCCAACCGGCAATGGATCATTGGCGGGCCATGCCAGACTCCATTCGTGCGGATTCGCCTAGCACTTACGTCCAGCTTACCCGCGGCCCGCCGATCCCTTATGAGGGCGTTGATCATGGATATGCCTTCGACAATCGACGACATCAACGGCCGGCTGACGGGCCGCCGCACACGCCGGGTCTGGGACTACTGGCGCGACGGGCACCAAGACGGCCGCGCCCCCGGTTGGGGCGCCTTCAACCTGATGGACGTCTACCGGGACGCGCCCATCTGCCTCGTCCTCGACGTGCTCCGGCGTCCCGGACTCGTCGACTACCGTTACCGTTTCGTCGGCACCATGATCGTACAGTACCGGTGGAAGCTGCCGGTGCCCGACCACACCGGCCTGACGTTCTACGAGGCCCGCCACCAGTACGATTTCAGCGAGGTCAAGGGAGCCTACGACCGATGCGCGGAATCGGGCCTGCCGATCCTGATGCAGCGCAACTTCGACGCCCATGACGCGTCGGGAACACATGAGCGCCTGATCCTGCCGCTGACCGTCCCCGACGGCGACGTCGACAAGCTTGTCGTCGTGGTCGAGCGTCTGCGCGAGACGAAGAAGACGCCGCAGTTCGATCCGCCGCTGTTCTGAGGATGCGCCGGACGCTCAGCCCATGAAGGCGGCGTAGGCCTTGGCCCGCCCGACGGCGTTCTTGTACAGCGGTTTGCGGACCTGCCAGTTGGAGGCCGTGAGCACCGCTTGACCGGATTTGTGAAAATCCAGGCAGTCCGGGTCCCAATCCAGCCCTAGGAAATCGATCAGGGCACGGCTCTGTCCCTCCTGGTCGGCGATCAGGTCCTCGTAGCGGACCTCGTGGATGGGCAGGTCGAGAACCCCGCGCCAATGGGCCATGACGCGGTCCTGGGCGGCCTGCATGCGGGCGATGTCGCTTAAGTCCGTGGACCAGGCCAGGCCCTGGGCGAAATTGGTGAAGAAGCAGGACAGCGCCGTGTCCTTGGCGTCGCGCAGGCAATGGACGATCCGGACCCCCGGCAACAGCATCTGCGCCAGGCCCAGAAGGAATATGTTGAAGGGCGTCTTGTCGACGATGTGCGCGGCGTCCCGCCCGGCGGTCAGGCGGTTCAGATAGTTGCCGGCCAAGGCGGCCGCGCGCCCAGCGCCGAGGTCGGCCACGCCGTCGGGATAGTCCGGCAGCAGGTGCGACAGGGCGTCCAGCTCGCCGGCCCCGGCGCCCTCGCGGTGGCTGGAGATGATCTGCTCAACCAGCGTGGTACCCGATCGCGGCATGCCGACGACGAACACCGGCACGTGCGACGGATCGCCCCAGCCCTCGGATTTCTCAAGCATCGCCGCGTCGACGGTGCCGACGATGGCGTCGACCCAGGTGTCCAGGCGGTCGGCGTCGAAACCCTGCCCGGCTCCCTCCAGAAGGCGGCGGCGCAGGACGTTGCCCTTGGCGAAGGCGTCGAACGCGCCGGCATGGTCGCCGCGCCGGTCCTTCGCGGCGCCCAGGGCGAACAGCAGTTGCGCGGTCTGGTCATTTTCCGGCGCGGTTTCGAGAAGCTCGGCAAGCTGCCCCTCGTGCTCCTCGGTCAGCGCCCCGGCGGCGGCCAGGTTGACCCAGGCGTCGCCCAGGCCCTGGTGTGCCTCGACGGCCATGAGGAACGCCTGTTCCGCGCCCGCCGTGTCGCCCTTGGCCAGCAGCACCGTGCCCAGCCCCGACCAGGCGCCGGCGAAGCGGTCGAAGCGGGTGACGGTGTCGCGATAGGCCTCCTCGGCCTTTTCCAGGTCGCCCGACTTGAACAAGGCGCCGGCCAGGTTGGCGCGCGCCTCCAGATAGCCCTCGCGGTGGACCAGCGCCGCGCGGAAGGAGTCGAGCGCGCCCACGATGTCGCCGCGCGCCATCAGCACGTTGCCGAGCGCGTTGTAGCCCTCGGGATAATCGGACTTCAGCGCGATCGCGCGGCGGCAAGAGTCCTCGGCCGCGGCCAAATCGCCCAGGCGGCGCAGGACGACGCCCAGATTGCCGGGCGCCATGGGATTGGCCGGGTCGATCTCGGCGGCGCGGCGGTAAAGGTCGGCCGCTTCGGCCAAGGCGCCCTTGCGGAAATAGAGATTTCCCAGGTTGATATGCGCTTCCAGGTGCGCGGGGTCGAGTTCGACCGCTCGCTTGCCGCAGGCCTCGGCCTCGTCGAGGCGGTCCTGCAACTCCAGGGCGACGGCCAGATTGTTGTAGGCCTCCGCGTTGTCGGGCCGCAGTTCCAGCACATGGCGCGCCGCGGCCTCGGCCTCGGCGCCGCGGCCGCACAGATTGAGGACGGCCGCCAGGTTGGCGTGGATTGCCGGGTCGTCGCCGTCGACCATGGAGGCCGCGACGAGATGGTCCGCCGCCTGGCCGAGCCTTCCCGTGCGGTATTCGATCAGGCCCAGAAGGTGGAGGGCCTCGGCCTCGCGCGGGCGTTCGGCCAGAACCTTGGCGAAGGCCTCCTCGGCCTCGGCATAGCGGCCCTCGCGGAACGCCCGCACGCCCGCCGCCAGGCGCGCGCGGGTCTGCGCTGTCGGCCGGTCGGCCGCGACCGCGAGCTTCTTCTGGCGTCGCCGTTCCTGGCGGTTCACGATTGGGGCCCCTCCCCGGACGGAGGTCGTCCGACGCGGATGAAAAGAAACGGGGGCCCGGCCGGTGGTCGACCGAGCCCCCAGGATTGGGAGGGAGAATAGTGATCACAGGTCGCCGTGCCAAGCGGGGAGGAGACCGGAACTGCCAGCACAGGTCTCCTGGGAGGGCGTCGGACACGGCGACGTTCAAGTAATTGGCATATGGTATACCACACACCATCCAGCGACAAGAAGAAATCGACGTAACGCGGAAACCACCGCCGTCCACGGCGTTGCGAAAGGCGGCCCCGGTTTTCCCCAGGTTCGCGCGCTTGCGGCCCCCCGGCGAACCGGTTAAACGGAACGCAACGCCGCCGCAGTCCTTCCGAACGCCCCGGATCGCCCTTCCCCCCGGCGGTCCCGCACAGAACGAGGCTCCCATGACCCCCGCCCAGGAAACCGCGAAACTTCTGCTCGACATCAAGGCCGTGAACTTCCGCCCGCGGGAGCCCTACATGTTCACCTCGGGCTGGGCGAGCCCGGTCTATATCGACTGCCGGTGGGTGATCTCGTTCCTGGAGGCTCGCCGCCGAATCATCGAACTGGGGGTCGAAATGCTGCGCCGCGACGCCGGCCTGGACGACGTCGATATGGTCGCCGGCGGCGAGACCGCCGGCATCCCCTACGCCGCCTGGATCTCCGAGGCCGCCTCCAAGCCCATGCTCTACGTGCGCAAACAGCCCAAGGGCTTCGGCCGCGACGCCCAGATCGAGGGCAATCTGGTCGAGGGATCGAAGGTCCTGCTGGTCGAGGATCTGGCGTCGGACGGGGCGTCCAAGCTGAATTTCGTCAATGCGCTGCGCAACGCGGGGGCCGAGGTCACCGACGCCTTCGTGGTGTTCTTCTACGGCGTGTTCCGAGGCGCCCTGGAAAGCCTGGAAAAGGAGGGCGTGACGCTGCGCTATCTGGCAACCTGGAAAGACGTGTTGCAGGTGGCCGAGGATGGCGGATACTTCGACGCGGAGGCCATCGCGGGGGTTCGCGCGTTCCTCGACGACCCGGAGAAATGGTCCCTGGCCCACGGCGGGCGCGGCTACGACAGCTAGCCCCCACTGACCCGAAGGATCGACTATGCGACCGGCCGGACCCGTTACCAGAACGCTCCTCGCCGCCGCCCTGTTGCTGTTTTGCGCCGCGCTCCCCGTTCAGGCGGCCGACCGCGAGCAGCTTACCATCGGCGTCACCCAGTACCCGTCGACGTTCCATCCGAACATCGACAGCATGGTCGCGAAGTCCTACATCCTGGGATTCACGCGCCGCCCGTTCACCGTATTCGACCAGAACTGGCAACTGGTCTGCATGCTGTGCACCAAGCTGCCGACCATCGAGAACGGCCTCGCGGTGCCGGAAACGGCCCCCAACGGCAGGAAGGGCATCGCCGTCACCTACACCATCCGGCCCGACGCCAAGTGGGGAGACGGCACGCCGGTCACCACGAAGGACGTGCTGTTCACCTGGCGCATGGGCCGGCACGGCAAGACGGGCATCCTGCCGATCGAGTTCTACCGCTCCGCCTACGAGGTGGAGGCCAGGGACGACCGCACCTTCACCATCCATTTCGACAAGCTGACCTTCGACTACAACGCCATCAACTCCTTCGACCTGGTGCCCGCCCACGTCGACGCCGTGAACTTCGACGCCGATCCGGTGAACTACAAGAACAAGACCGCCTTCGACACGCAGACCACCAACGAGGCGCTTTATTTCGGGCCATACCTGATCACCGAGACCCAGCGCGGCAGCTACGTGGTGCTGGAACGCAACCCGCATTGGTGGGGCAAGCCGGGGCCGTTCAAGCGCATCGTCGTCAAGATCATCCCCAACACGGCGGCGCTCGAGGCCAATCTTCTGTCCGGCAACATCGACATGATCTCGGGCGAACTGGGTTTCACCGTGGATCAGGCGCTGCGCTTCGAGCAGCGCCACGGGAAGAAGTTCCGCATCCTTTACAAACCGGGCCTGATCTATGAGCACATCGACCTCAACCAGGACAACCCGCTCTTGAAGAACCGCGACATCCGCCACGCCCTGATCCACGCCATCGACCGCGAGGCGATCTCCAAGCAGCTGTTCGGCGGGCGCCAGCCGGTCGCCCACTCGTCCGTCAACCCGCTTGACTGGGTCTTCGCCGACGACGTCCCGAAATACACATATGACCCGAAAAAAGCTCTGGAACTTATTGTAAAGGCTGGATTTACAAAGCTGGTTCAGGGCGTGCGCCATCACAAGGACTCAGGAGAGCCCCTGCGCTTCGAATTCATGACCACGGCCGGCTCCAAGGTTCGTGAACTGGTCCAGCAAGTCCTGCAGAGCCAGTGGAAGGCCGTCGGCGTCGACGTGCGCATCAAGAACGAGCCGGCCCGCGTATTCTTCGGCCAGACGGTGACGCAGCGCAGGTTCACGGGCCTCGCCATGTACGCCTGGCTGTCGGCGCCCGAGGCGGTGCCGCGCGGCACTCTTCATTCAGCCCATATCCCGACGGAGGCCAACGGCTGGGCCGGACAGAACTATCCGGGCTTCCGCAATGCCGAAATGGACGAGTTGATCGAACGTATCGAAGTCGAACTGGACAAGCCGACGCGCATGAAGCTGTGGAAGCGGCTACAGGAAATCTACGTCACCGAGCTGCCCGTCATCCCCCTCTACTTCCGCGCCGAGGCCTACATCATGCCCAGGTGGCTGACCGGCGTGACACCCACCGGGCACCAGTACCCGACCAGCCTGTGGGTCGAGAACTGGGGCGTCAAATAGGCACGGACGGTTTATTCCTCCAATGCCTGGAGGATGACCGCCAAAACACCCTCCAGGTTTTCCATCACCTCATTGTTCCAGCCCCGAAGGATGCGGAACCCTTGGGCCCGCATCGCCTGGGTACGCACCGCATCTGCGTCTTCCCGTCCGCTATGCTGGCCGCCATCGACCTCGACGATCAATCCGCGCTCCACACAGGCGAAATCAGCGACATAAGGCGAGACGGGATGCTGGCGGCGGAACTTATGGCCTGCCAGCTGCCGATTGCGGAGCGCCTGCCACAGCCGGCGTTCCGCATCCGTCATGGACTTTCGCAATCGGCGCGGCAATGTCGTCATGGAAGGCCCCCTCACCCTGCCCTCTCCCCCAAGGGGGAGAGGGGACGGTTTTTCGCATTTCAACGCGCGCTGCAATGGTGAGAGATCGCGGACTTCGAGAGGGGCCTCCCTCTCCCCCGCGCAAGCGGGGGAGAGGGCCGGGGTGAGGGGGGGGCCACTTTCTCTGGCGTCTCCGGCACCTGCCGGATTAGGCTCCCCGCATGCTGCGCTTCCTCGGTGAACGCCTGATCCAGTCGGCCGTCGTCCTGGCGGTCATGTCCTTCGTCGTCTTCGCGCTGATCGGCCTGATGCCGGGCGACCCGGTGGATATGATGATCTCGGCCGATCCGGACCTGACGTCGGCCGACATCGCCAAGCTGCGCGAGATCCATGGCCTCGACCGCCCGCTGGCGGAGCGCTACGGCAACTGGCTGCTCGCCGCCTTGCAGGGTGATTTCGGCTTCTCGCGCCTGTTTGCCAAGCCCGTGTTCGACATCCTGGGGCCGGCCCTCGGCAACACCCTGGCGCTGCTCGGCATCAGCCTGACGTTGGCGCTCTGCGTCGGCCTGCCGCTCGGCATCTGGGCCGCGGTGAAGCCCTATTCGGCGCGCGACTACGCGGTCAACCTGTTCGCCTTCGCGGGCATATCGGTGCCGTCCTTCTGGCTCGGCCTGCTGCTGATCATCCTGTTCGCCGTGATCCTGGGCTGGCTGCCGGCGGGCGGCCTCGGCACACCGGGCAGGGACGCCTGGACCGACAAGCTGATTTACCTGGTCCTGCCGGCGACGAGCCTGACGCTGGCCAGCGTCGGCGGCCATACCCGCTACATGCGGGCCAGCATGCTGGAAACCCTGCGCCAGGACTACATCCGCACCGCGCGCGCCAAGGGCCTTACCGAACGGCGGGTCGTGCTGGGCCACGCGTTGCGCAACGCCCTGATCCCGGTGACGACCATCATCGCCCTCGATTTCGGCACCCTGTTCTCGGGCGCCTTGATCACGGAAACCATCTTCGCCTATCCAGGCATGGGCAAGCTGACCTTCGACGCCGTCATGGGCAACGACTTCAACCTCGCCCTGGTGTGCCTGCTGCTGGCCACCCTGGTGACCCTGGCGGGCAACATCCTGGCCGACCTGGCCTATGCCTGGCTCGACCCCCGCATCGGTTTCGAGGGCAAGATCCAATGACCGGCGCCGGTCCCTTGCCCGCCCCCTCGACACCCCTCGCCCTGGTGACGCGGCGGTTCCTGCGCCACCGCCTGGCCCTGGTCAGCACCGGGGTGCTGGCGGTCCTGGCGGCGGCGAGCCTTCTGGCGCCCACCGTCGAGGGCTGGCTGGGCGTCGACGCCAACGCGGCCGACCTGTTCAACCGGCTACAGCCGCCGGGGCCGAACCATCCCTTGGGCACGGACGAGGCCGGGCGCGACGTTCTGGTGCGGCTTCTCTACGGCG
>Ga0066644_10000061_pt1 | contig 59387 bp, 52 predicted proteins | sample CryGeyCG2114_020_FD_62735 | JGI IMG/M metagenome (GOLD analysis project Ga0066644, IMG submission 62735) | Groundwater microbial communities from aquifer - Crystal Geyser CG15_big_fil_post_rev_8/21/14_0.20 | ecosystem: Environmental > Aquatic > Deep subsurface > Groundwater | place: USA: Utah...
TTATAATTATGCCTTTGAGAAAGCAACATCCTATTACATATTGATTGACGCAGGGATGTTTAAGTCAGTGTCTAGTGATGAGGAATTTGCAGGCATCACCGACAAAACCACCTGGAGTTTCACTACAGAAGAGCAACTCGATCCGTTGGAAGTTTATGGCTATTCTCCTCGTTCAACCGAACTACTGGATTTAGACCAGACCTTTGTATCAATTGAATTTCGATCTCTCATAGCTGCAGGAGAAGGGACACTTACAATCTATAAAGGTTCAGATAATAGCGTGTTTGAATCTTTCGATATTTCAGAAATCAGGATATCCAATCAAGGTTCTATTAAGCGAGCACAAGCCATATTATCTCAGCCATTTGAGTTAGAAGAGGTCTACTATGTACACTATCCAAAAGGATTTATTAAAAGTACCGATGGTACTAAAGCGGTGGAGGCTGTCAACGACAATACTACTTTTAGCTTTACTACAGGCCCACTGGGGCAGAATATTATTTCATCCTTTTACCCAGCAACTGGAAGTACAACCTATGTAGCAGATTCAGAAGAAGACCTGGTGATTTATACCAGTGTTGGAGTAGCCTTAGAAAAAGATCCAATAGGATCATTTAGAATTTACAAGGCATCTAATGATGAGTTGGTTAAAACTATAGAATTTGACGGTGAGAATGAAGGAGACTTGGACTATGGTGACGATGATAACTTCATCAAATTTGAATTCGATGATGATGAATTGGAACCTGGGACTGAATATTATGTATTGGTAGATGATGGCTTTATTATCTCCTATGAAGAAGGTCGTTATCATGTGGGTATTTCAGACCCCAACACCTGGAGGTTCACAACGCTGGAAAAACCATCGACCCCTGCACTGATCAGTACAAGTCCGGCCAATAATGCTACAGGAGTTCCCGTTGCTTCTAACATAGAGTTGATATACAGCGAAAATATTCAGGCTTATTTGTTTGGAGAAGGCAGCGATCAGTCTAACAACGTGGTCTTGTATGATGCAGACAATAATATGGTCGAAACATTCGCCACCAAAACACTTACTTATAGTGGTGCTAAAGTGATTATCAACCCTACGGCTAACCTCAGTTATAATACCACCTATTACCTGCTTATTGATGACGAAGGATTTGTCAGTAATAATGAAGTGGAAACAGAAGCCATAGCCGATCCAAATGCTATCAGATTCACTACCGGAAGTCAACCCAATACTGCCCCGGTAGCTTCGAACGTAGTCTTCAACGGTACTCTGGAAGTAAATCAGGAATTAACCGGAAGTTATAATTATACTGATGCAAATTCAGACGCTGAATCGGGAACAACCTTTCAATGGTATGTGGCCGATGATGCCTTGGGTACAAACCGTACGGCCATCAATGGGGCAACAAGTCAAACCTACACTTCAACTTCTGCTGAAGTAGGTAAGTATTTAGCTTTTGCCATCACACCCAATGACGGTACTGATGCTGGAACACAAGTATTTACAACATATGAGGGACCAGTAGTTGCAGCCATAGTGCCAACTTTGGTGAGTACCACTCCTGTTGATGGAGCAGTTGATGTAGCCAAAGACACAGATTTGACTTTGACATTAAGTGAATCTATTGTAAAAGGCACAGGTAACATCACTTTAACCCCAGCGGTTGGAGCAGCTACCCAAATCGATGTGACTTCGGATGAAGTAACGGTTTCAGGTACACAGGTAACGATCAACCCTACTTCGGATTTACTGGAAGGCCAGTTCTATACCGTAACATTCGATGCCTCTGCCTTTGTAGATGAAGATGGCAATAACTCGGCAGGTTTTTCAAGTCAAACAAGATGGAATTTCACTGTGAAGGAAGCCAATGTGGCTCCGGTTGCCAGCGGTGTTTCCATTAATAAGTCATTGGTGGTTGATGGTAGCTTAGAAGGCTCTTATACTTATTCAGATGCCAATGATGATGCAGAATCTGGAACGACTTTCCAGTGGTACAGAGCAGATGATGCAGCTGGGGCCAATAGAACTGCCATAACTGGTGCAACAGCCAAAAGCTATACTGTGGTGAACGATGATAATGGCAAGTTTGTCAGCTTCGAGGTAACACCGAATGATGGAACGCTTTCAGGTAATGCCAGTGAAAGCACTTTCTTTGGGCCGATTCTAGTGAATGATGGGTTCACCAATATTCCACCAGCCTTTACCTCCGATGCTTTAACAAGCATTAAAGACAACGAGACTTATTCTTACACGATCACGTACGAAGACCTGAATGATGATGTACCTGTACTGACGAAAACGACAGGGCCAGAATGGCTTTCGGTAACTGGTCTGGTACTTTCAGGAAATCCTACTATAGCTGATGTAGGCAGCCATTTGGTGCTGCTTACCTTGGACGATCAAAACGGAGGAACCGTAACACAGAAGTTTACCATCACTGTTTTGGCTAGTAATACTGCACCTTCAGTAAATGGTGTAGAAATAGCAGGCACCACAACGATAGATCAACAATTGACAGCCAGCTATAACTTTGTGGATGCTGAAAGTGATGCCGATAATTCTACTTTCAAATGGTACAGGGCCGATGATGCTTCAGCAACGAATAAATCAGAGATTACTTCAGCTACTTCTACAACCTATACCTTAACAGCAGCAGATGCTGGTAAATTTATCAGTTTCGAAGTAACTCCGAATGATAGCAAAATAGACGGAACGCTGGCTGAAAGCAGTTACGTAGGAGCAGTGGCCAAGAAAATTCCAACGCTATCGTTGAGCGACATTGCAAAAATTTATGGCGATGCTGACTTCGATTTGTCTGCCAGTACAAACTCAAGTGGCGCCATCACTTATTCATTCAATAATGACCAAACAGGAGCAAGCATTAATAGCACCACCGTTACTTTGGGCAATGTTGGAGAGATCACAGTAGATGTTAGTTTGGCTGAAGATGCGGAATACGCTACTCGTCAGGTTCAAGGAACAATTACTGTAGGTAAGAAGTCTATTGAAGTTACTGCGACAGATGCCAGTAAAAATGTCGGTGCAACTGAGCCAACCTTACAATTCACAGTGACTAGCGGGTCAATTGTTGGAAGCGATGAAGTGGTAACTGTGACCAGAGATGCCGGAGAATCCGTTGGAACTTATGCAATTACTTTTGCAGACGGAGCTGATGCCGCTAATTATGACATTAGTACAGTAGAAGGAATCTTCACTATTAATAAAATCGCAATTACTGTAACGGCAGATGCTGCTACTAAAACTTATGGTGACGCTGATCCAGTGTTTAATTACAGCATTACTGCTGGTGCACTGCAAAATGGTGATCAACTAAAAGGAGCTATTACCAGAGCAGCAGGTGAAAATGTAGGTGCATATGTGCTGAAGAGTTCACTTTTTAACCCAAGTTACAGTATCACATTTGTTCCTGCCGACCTATCCATTTCCAAGCGTAACCTGACAGCAACTGCTGACTACAAGAGTAGAACTTACGGTGGGGCCAATCCAGAATTGACCATTAATTATACTGGTTTGGCCAATGGAGATAGCAAAAATGACATTACTGCCCCGGCTATTTCGACTGTGGCAAACGAAAGCAGTGTGGTAGGTCGTTATGATATTGTCCTTTCAGGGGGGAGTGCCTCGAATTATAATCTAAGTCTGGCCAATGGTTCACTCACTGTGGAGAAAGCCACTTTGACGGTGACTGCCGATAATAAAACTAAGACTTACGGTGAAGCCAATCCTGATTTAACGATCAGCTACTCGGGCTTCGTAAATGGAGAAGATAAAACAGTGATCACAACAGAGCCAACCGCTACAACATTAGCTAATGCGAGCAGTGGAGCTGGGAATTACGACATCACTTTGTCAGGCGGTTCAGCGTCTAATTACTCGTTGATCACCATAAATGGCTCACTCGCCATCCAAAAGGCTACCTTAACAGCCATAGCCGATGATAAAGCCAAAACTTATGGTGATACCAATCCAGCATTTACCATCAGCTACACAGGTTTTGTGAATGGGGATGATGTGTCGGCTTTGGGAGATGGGGCACCATTTGCCAGTACAGTGGCCACTGCAAGTAGTGGAGCAGGTTCATACCCAATAATTTTACAAGGAGAAGATACTGGCAATTATGCAGTGTCATTGGTAAACGGTACACTGAAGGTTAATAAAGCTAACTTAACAGCCACAGCCGATGATAAAGCCAAAACTTATGGTGATGCCAACCCAGCATTCACTATTACATACTCTGGTTTTGTGAATGGGGATGATGTGTCGGCTTTGGGAGATGGAGCACCGTTGGCCAGTACAGTGGCCACTGCAAGTAGTGGAGCAGGTTCATACCCAATAATTTTACAAGGAGAAGATACGGGCAATTATGTAGTATCATTGGTAAACGGTATACTGAAGGTTAATAAAGCTACCTTAACAGCGACAGCAGATGATAAAGCCAAAACTTATGGTGATGCCAATCCAGTCTTGACTATCACTTACTCGGGTTTTGTGAATGGTGAAGGAGCAGCAGATATAACTGAGCCAACCATTACCACCACTGCTAATGCTTCAAGCGGAGCAGATACTTATGAAATCACATTGACGGGAGGTGCAGCGGATAACTATATTCTGACTGCAGTTGATGGTACATTAACCATCAATAAAGCTACATTAACGGCTACTGCAGACAACAAGTCAAAAGTGAAAGGGCAGTCCAATCCAGCCTTTACAATTAGCTATACTGGTTTTGTCAATGGCGATACTGAGTCAGTTATTGACAGCCAACCTGTAGCATCAACTACTGCTGATGAAACCACTGCCGCTGGCAATGCGATCATCAGCTTAAGTGGAGGTAGCGATAATAACTACGGCTTCAATTTGGTGGATGGAACACTTAATATCATTGCAACGTCAGTCACCACTTCGGTAACTGTTCCAGCGGCAAGTACTTACAAAATCGGAGATAAACTTGATTTTGAAGCCAGTTGGTTATTTCCTGTAACAATCACAGGCGCACCGAGCATTGCAGTGACCATTGGAAGTAAAACGATGGAAGCGCAACTTTTGGGTACAGTAAGCAATGGTAGCACTTCGACCTTCCGTTATACTATAACCGAAGGCGACCTCGATGTAGACGGTATTTCACTAGGAACTGCGATTAGCATGAACGGGGGGGGCATCAAGGATCAGTTTGGAGTAGATGCCTTGCTTTCTCTCAATAATATAGCAAGTGCTACGACTGTATTTGTGGACGGTATCAAACCAACTCCAACGTTAAGCACAAGTGCAGCAGCCATAGTAAATGGATCATTTACGGTCACCTTCACTTATGATGAAGTAGTAAGCAACTTCCAATTGGCAGATATAACAGTGACCAATGGAATTGCCAGCAACTTCACGAGCGTAACAACAGGTACTGTTTGGACGGCAGACATTACACCAACAGTAGCTGGAAACGTGACGGTCAGCTTATCAGCAGGCGTTGCCAATGACCAAGCAGGTAACAATAGTGTGGCGAGTAATGCTATTACCAGAGAGTTCAATAATATCCCAACAGATATCTCTTTAAGCACGACTAGTATTGCCGAGAATAATGCCTTGGATGCGCTGGTGGCCAATCTAGGCACAACAGATTTAGACGTGGAAGACAGCTATATCTATAGTCTGGTTTCGGGAGCAGGAGATACGGATAATGCAAGCTTTGCATTAGAAGGTTCAAGCTTGAAAACGAACAATGTATCGTTCAATTTCGAGGCAAAGAACAGCTATAACCTGAGGTTAAAAACTGACGATGGTAAAGGAGGAGCTTTTGAAAAAGCCTTCACAATATCCGTAACCAATGTAAATGAGGAACCATTCGCCTTGAGCTTGACCAATTCAACGATTGAAGAGGCTGATGAAGCTCAGCAAGTAGGCAGTCTGATGAGCCTTGATCCTGATGATGGAGATACCTTCACCTATACCCTTGTATCAGGTACTGGAGACACCAATAATGCAGAGTTTGCAATTACTGGCACAACGCTGAGTACGGCAGGAGTGATCAATTTCGAACAGGGGGCAACAAGGTCAATATTGGTGAGAGTAACTGATGCCGGAGGCTTAAGCTTCGATCAGCAGTTTACTATCAATATTGAAGAAGTGGAGATAGAGCCGATCAGGCAGTATACCACTAATGCCCCGGGCGCAGAGGTCAAGAACGTGTTCTCGCCTAATGGAGACGGGGTAAATGAAACATGGGTAATCGATGATTTAGCTGATAATCCTATCAATGAAGTGAAGGTCTATGCGCAAGGTGGAAAACTGATCTTCAGCCAAGTCAACTACCAGAATGACTGGGGAGGAACCTTTAAAGGCAATGCTATCCCAGACGGCACCTACTATTATGAGATCAATATCTACAATGGCCAAAAAATCATTAAGGGATTCTTGACCATCATCAGAAACCGATAAACATCAAAGTCATGCAAAATCAAATGAAAAACACAAAAGCGAAATTCATAATGGTCTTCATATTGGCTTTGATCGCCATTAAGGCCAAGGCACAGCAAGTTCCGCTTTTTAATCAATACTATTATTCACCGAGTTTGGCTTATTCCTCGGGGACTGTATTTGAAGAAGACCGATACATAAGCCTGATTTTTAGAGATCAATTTGGTGGATTGATTGGTTCTCCCAAAAACTTTGCTTTGGCCTATAATAGCGCAGTGCATAATAAGATCGCTTTTAGCGGCAATATTACTACTGCGGATATAGGTTTTACAAGCCAAGTGAAATTATCAGGAGGTTTAGGCTATAAACTTTTTAGAAAAGGAGATCAAGGGTTGTCTATTGGCACTCAATTCGGTTTATCCTTCTTTAGTTTGAACGAAGATAGGGTCAACCCTGAAAACTCAGCGGACAATGTATTGATCGATTTATTAGGCCAGAACGGAAGCTCCTTCAGTGTTGACCTATCAGTTAGTTATCGTTTGGGCGAACTAGGTATTGATATCGCTATCCCAACTGTAATCAATGAAAGCCTTTCAGACGATGCTTATATTAGGATCAATGATGACAATGTGCCCGACTTTATCGGTGGTGCAAGGTATGAGTTCAGTCTTAACCCAGATTTAAGCTTCACTCCTTATGCAGGTGTTAGGTTAAGAGAAACCATTGGTGCGGAGCTGGATGTGATGGGTGAATTGAACTTCAAGGATAAATTCAGGGCTACAGTCGGTTACCGTGATAATTATGGAGCATCGGCTGGACTTGGCGCTCAAATCTTCCCTAAAGTGCTTTTTACCTATAATTATGATTTTGGACAGAAGGATGCTCCATTCTTAGCAGATGGATTTAGCGAGTTTGCCCTTCACCTTAAACTGAATAAAGTAGAGGATAAAATAGACGCTTGTACCCAAGAGGGACTTGAAGTGGTCAATAAGATAGTGGATCAAAGGATTTTTGATGAAAACTTAGTGAATCCCGAAGACAAAGAAAAAGCACTTTGTTATCTATCTAGCTTAGAAGTTGGAAAGCGCAAAGAGCAGTACCAAAAAGCAGAGCAGGCTTATCAAGCATTATTTTTGAAAATAAAAACGGAAGAAATCGCTAGGCAAGAAGCAACCAGATTAGCAGCACTTCAGGCAGAAAAGCTGAAACAAGAAGAAGCTGTAACAGCTGAGCGCGAAAGATTGGCCGAAATTGAGAGAATAGAATTACAAAAGCGTAAGGCAATGGCCGAGCAGAAGGAATTAGAGCTTAAAAAGGCGCTTTCATTAGTGACAGAATCTGTTTCTTTTAACTCAGGAAGTTCTGTTTTAACCAAGACCTCATTTGAATCTCTGAATGTACTTGTAGCATTGTTGAACGAAAATCCAGATATCAGTTTAAGCATCGCTGGGTATACAGATAACAGTGGTAAAGCGGAAGCCAACTTACAATTATCGAAAGTTAGGGCCCAAGCCGTAAAGGATTATTTGGTTGATCAAGGAATAGCCGCTGACCGCCTGGCAGCAGCAGGATATGGAATAGCCAACCCAAGGGCAGACAATGCTACCAAAGAGGGTAGAGCCCTCAATAGAAGGGTTGAGATAAAGATTATGGAAGAATAATTTGATCGACTATAGGTTGAGGTACTTAATAGTCAATTTAGAAAGCCACCAGACGGGTGGCTTTTTTTATGTCCAATTATCATTTGGGCCTTCCAAATGTCCGCAAACATCAAAACCAAATGCCCCTCCAAGCCAATCCTGACAACATAAGATACACTTGTTACAACTTATGACATTCGTTTACCCATCCATGACAAACCTCCTCAACAATTGCCGTTAGTTTGAATAAGTAATCTGAAACAGGTCAAAAGAGGATTACGAAAACAATTAAAAACTCAAACAACAACAATTATGAAAACGCAATTGAAAGTAACATTCGTCCTTTTATTAATGGTATTAGGAATGTCAGCAAAGGCTGGTAAGCCAGAAAGAGAAGTAAGCATCTCAGTCGAAAACAACAAAGCAGTTGTTTTATACATGAAGAATTTAGTGGGAAAAACAGGAATCGCTTTGATTGATTCAGAAGGCAACACAGTTTTTTCAGATCAAACTAGCAAAGACTTTTACGGCAAAGTTTTAAATCTGGAGTCAATCAACGCAGGCGATTACACATTGGAAATCGACAACGAAGAAAAACTAGAAGTTTTGACAGTGGCTGTAACTAGCACTTCAGCTTCGATCATAGAGAGAGAAGTGTCAATCATGAAACCATTGGTTAAAATGAGCAAAGAAACAGCTAAAGTGTTTTTTGCAGGAACCGGTCAAGAAGTTGAGATATCGCTTTACAATAGTAATGGATCTATCCAATATAAAGGAGAGCATTTAGATAAAGAGATATCGTCTAAGAAGTTTGACTTGTCAGATTTAGAAGAAGGTACCTACAGATTTAAATTCAGAATCAACAACAGAAACTTTTATCATACAATCGTTTTGAATTAAGAGTGCAATCGAAGTTCAAGACATCTTAAGCGCATCGAAAGGTGCGCTTTTTTGTTTGAATTTAGATTTTATGTTTTTAGGGAAATTAACGGCCTCATTTTATATGGAACTAAAATTGTAACTGTTATGCTGAACTCACCAACGAGCGAGTATTGATCGTTCGAGTTGATTTCCATTTCTTGTGATGGCTTGAAATTTTAGTAAGGCCAATACTTGAGGTATAACATCAAAAAAAATCATTAAAACTCTTTCCTCTCCCGTGATCCATATCCATCTTTGCCTTATGAATTATATAAAGCAAGTGGTAGCATGGTTGCTGGTGGGGAGTTCACTGGTAAGTGCGTTTATTGCCCCACTTGTTTATCTTGATTTTGAGTTGCGCAGGGACTACATAGCCGAAGTGCTTTGTATTAACAAAGACAAACCAATAACGGTTTGTGGAGGTGAGTGTTTTCTAAACAAACAATTAAAACTGTTCGAAGGAGATGCTCAAGATCAAAAAGCTCCAGTTCAAGAGGAATTAAGAATTGCTTTCTTTTTCCAAGAATTCAAACAAATCACATTGTTCAACAGAAATTACCTCTTGTTGAATGGATGGGACGCTAGTCTTAATCAGGATAAGCTCTTAGTGGGCTTCAACTTTGATATTTTTCATCCCCCACGAGTTTAGGTTTACCTCAGATTTTTGTGCCTTTCAATGTTTCCTCCTCGACTTTTAAGTCGGAGTTGACAGTGCGCGCACGCCATTTTATTAAACCAAAAAAACGAAATTAAAAATGAGAGTATTTAAGATAACGTGAGTTCGGTTTAAGCAGCGAGTTGCATTTGTCCAGAATGCTGTTCAAACTGTATATTGAGCGATGGTTTTTTTGGGAAGAAGCAGTAAGCGGTCAGAGCGGCAATGATATTGATCAAGAAGTTATTGACCGACCTGTGGCGTGTATGCTGGATTTTGCAGATGTTCTTGAGCTCATCATTGACCGTTTCGATCAAGGCCCTTTTCCTGAGCAGGATTTTGTCGGTTTGGCTGAGGTTCTGGTTTTTCATGTTCTTCTTTGGTTTGGAGATGAGCTGTATGCCGTTACCAAACAGAAGGTCCGAAAGTGCCTTGGAAATATAGCCCTTGTCTGCAAATAATTTACCGAACACCTCCCTTGTCATGCTTTCCATCACCTTGGTGTTCCTGTCATCAACATTGCCCTTGGTGAGGTAAAAGGCCAATATTTCCCCTTTGTCGTTGATGATCAGGTGGAGCTTGAAGCCATAGAACCAGCCGATGGAACAATACCCTCTTTCAGCCACCCCATCAAAAGTCCTGTGCTGGTGTATCCTGCGGTTATGGCATACTTTCAGGTGTGTGGAATCTATAAAACTGATGCCCCTGCATTTGCCAAGGCCCTTGGTCTTCAGGTAGAGCATAAAGGGCAGGGCCACCCTGCCCTTGAGTTCCACGAACCGGTTGTAGGAGACCAGACTGGGAAAAAGGTCATCAAGGTGCGGGCAAACGTAGTGGCAATAGAAAGCCTTGAAGTTGGAGAACTGGCCATAGTGGAACAGGATCAAGATGCTGATGATCTCGGAGTCCGCCATCTGTGCCTTTCTGATACGGCCGCCATCTTTTTTGCTTTCCACAAGGTGGTTTTTGATCTCCTGCTCAAATTCAATGCAAAAATCATCGACAGAAACGAAGAATTCGGTAACTTTATCTCTAAGCATAAAAGGGTTGTTTATGGGTTAAAATATTGAATATCAACACTTTAATATACTCAAAAACACCCTTTTTTCATACTTTAAACACCTTTTTCTTATCCCGAACTCACGTTAAGATAATAGCGCTTTTGGCGTTAACGGGGATTTTTGTGTCTTGTAATAACAACGATCTTCAACCAGAAGAATTCGGAACGTTCCAACTCTATTTTGACAATATGGTTGGCTCAAATGACCTAGTATTAAAAAACCCAGGGTCTACAGACTTCAATTATGAGACTGCCACGGGGCAAAAGTTCAATATTTCCATGCTTGGCTATTATGTGAGTAAAATTAAGCTTCAAGGGCCAAATGGAGAGCTTTTCGAAGATGAGGTGAGCATATCAGCCAGTGAGTCTAAAGGCTATTACCAAGTGTTAGAAGATGAGCCTAGTTCGCATAACATTGTAATGACGAATATACCTGCTGGAACCTATAATAGTATAACCTTCACCATTGGCATAGAGGAGGATGGTGTTCAGGAAGGAGCCGCTGGTGGAGTATTGGATCCAGCACGAGGAGCCTGGTTTTGGAATTGGAATGCTGGTTACATTGGTTTTGGCTTTGAAGGGACTGCTGAAAATTCACCACAGCCATACGTGGATTGGGGAGGTGGTTTTGAGAGCCAAGAAAAAACCTTTGCCATCCATGTTGGCGGTTGGAAAGATGTAGCTGGTAATGAAAACTTTGCGAATAACGTAAGAACAATCACTTTAGACTTTGGAACAACAATAACTGTCGCAGACGATCTTTCGCCTATAGCACATGTGGTGACAGACGTATTGAAACTCATGGATGGGACTTCAATCGACTTTGGTACTACTTACTCGGTACATGCTCCTAAGGCAGGAAAGCCATTTGCGGACCAATTGAATGAGGCTTTTATTATACATCACGTGCACCAGAGCTCGGGGAGTCATGGAAATTAGAGATCAATTAATTAAGTACCTAGCCTTTGGCTGGGTACTTTTTTCATTATGGTCTTGCCAGCATGTACCTGAGCACCAACCCGATAACAGTTTTACTTTTGTGAAGCCGCCACATTTTCCTGAAGCCACTTATACTTTAGACAAAAATCCTATCACAGAGCAAGGGGTTGCTCTGGGGAGAAAGCTGTTTTTCGATCCTATTTTGTCGAGAGACAACAGTGTGTCTTGTAATAATTGTCATCAGCAGTCTAGGGCTTTTGCAGATTCGCCTTTGCATCCCACTAGTATTGGGGTTGATAGCAAATTTGGAATTAGAAATGCACCATCACTAGCCAATATGGCTTTTTTAAAAGAATTCTTTTGGGATGGAGGGGTCACTCATCTTGATTTTGTACCGATCAATGCTATTGAATCTCAGGTAGAAATGGATGAAAAATTAGCTCATGTGGTTGAAAAACTTAACGCTAGAGAGGAATATAGGCAAATGTTCAAGTTGGCCTTTGGTATAGACGAGATCACCTCACCATATATGCTTCAAGCTTTGTCACAATTCACTGCTTTAATGATTTCTGCCGATTCTAAATATGATCGCTATGTTCTGTACGGAGAAGCGCTATCTGCGAATGAGCTGAGAGGGTTGGAATTGTTCGAACAGAAATGTGCCTCATGCCATAGCGGTGAGCTTTTCTCCGATCAGACATATCGCAATAATGGATTAAGTACTGTTTTCGGTGATGAGGGCAGAGCTAGAATTACTGAGAGTTCAGAAGATATAGGGAAGTTCAGAGTGCCGAGCCTGAGAAATGCAGCTATTACTGGCCCTTATATGCACGATGCTCGCTTTAAGACCTTGTTGCAAGTACTTGATCATTACGATGGTTTGATGGTGGGTTCTTCAACGCTTGACCCTTCATTCAAAAATGGAAATGAAGTGGTTGGTATTCCTTTAACAGAAGAAGAAAAGGCCAAGATTATTGACTTTATCAATACTCTGACCGACTACACATTTATTTCAGACGATAGATTTAGAAATCATGATTAAAAGAATCCTATGGGTAATAGTACTCACATTCTTAGGTATGGCTAAAACCTTGGCTTGTGATGTTTGCGGATGTAGCCTGTCTAGCCTCTATTTTGGCTATGTATCAATGAATGATCGACATTTCATTGGGTTAAAATATAGTGCGGCCTCTTTTAAAGCACATATTGATAATGACGACTTTTATTTTGAAGATGAATATTCTCATGACGCCTATCATCGTATCGATCTCACTGGTAAGTTCAGATTGAACCCCAAATTTGAAGTGAGGTACATGTTGCCCTTTATAAGTAATCATATGGACGGGTCACATCAGAATGTGCGTTCGTCTGGTATGGGTGATCCAATGGTTTTGGCATACTACACTGTTTTTAATACCTCGCTTAACATTGAAGGCATCAATCATTCACTTGTTCTAGGAGGTGGTTTGAAACTACCATTTGGTGAGTTTGAAAAAGTCGATGGTGGAGAGATCATCAATCGTAATTTTCAGCTGGGGTCAGGAAGTTTTGACTATGTCTTATCAGCTAATTATATGCGCAGATTAGCTAAGTATGGCATAAATCTAGAATCGTCTTTTAAGATGAACACAGCCAATAAGCTGGACTATAGATTTGGAAATCAGACCAACTTGGCTTTGAATATTTATCGCTATTTGGAGACAGTCAAGGTCTCAGTTTTACCTTTTGTAGGGGCTTTCTTCGAGTATGGTGAATATCACTATAACCAAGGGATCAAAGAGTCCAATACTGGCGGGCAAGCTGTGTTGGCAACAGTAGGAGTACAGGTTTTTCGGGGTAGGTTTACTCTGAATACCCAATATCAAATTCCTGTAAGTCAGTCGTTTAATACCGATAGTTTTGCTACAATTAAAGGTGGAAATCGATTTTCGATAGGTACCTATTTTAGCTTATAGGGCATTTCACAATGACAATAAATTTTTAATACTAAAATCAGAGATAAATGAAATCAATATATATTATAAACTTGCTTTTAATGACAATGAGCATTAGTGCTCAAGATCATACGCATGAGATAGATTCCAAATTGTTAGACTATATACAAAATGTGAATCAAGGAACTATTCAAAAAGATACCTTAAAGGGGAGCCCCAAAAGAGAAGTATCTACTGCCAATATTCATATTACCTACAGTTCTCCAGGAGTAAAAGGGCGCACCATTTGGGGCGGCTTAGTGGCGTTCGACCAGGTCTGGGTAACAGGTGCTCATAGGGCAACCATTGTAGAGTTCGAACAGCCAGTCAGAATTGAAGGAAAAATGCTTGAGGCTGGGAAATATGGGTTCTTCACGATTCCAGGAAAAGAAGAATGGGTCATAATATTTAACAGTCGATGGGATCAGCACCTGGCTGATGATTACAGAGCATCTGAAGACATACTGCGCTTCAAAGTACACCCTCAACCTCAAGAGTTTATTGGGCGATTGACCTACAGTTTGCAGGAAGAAAGCAATGCAACATTGATGTCGGTTAGCTGGGATAAGCTTAAAGTAGAATTCAAAATTGAGAAGCCATGAAAAGAATTCTGTTGATAATACTCGTCATGGGATTTCAATCATGCCAAGAGCAAAAACTCTCGGATTTTGATTTACTTATGAAGGAAACTATGGAAATCCACAATGAAGATATGAGACGTATGGGTGAAATGATGCAACTCAAATCTGAAGTGAAAAGGGCTGCACAGTCAGCAACGCCAAGCAAGTTAATTGAGCTTAATAGGGTACTAGATGAGCTAGAAATGGCGGATCAAGAAATGATGAAATGGATGCGCAACTTTGCTAAAGTATTTCCCGATGGAGTTATGAGCCATGAGGGAATGGATAGTGAAGAGATGAGTCATGGTGCAATGGACTCTAGCGGCCAACCTCATCCCCATAAAGAAATGATCAATCATGGTTCTAATCATCAGAAGAGTAATTTGCAAAAATTGAAAGATGAGCGCATAAAAATGGACTCCATGAGCCATATTTTTAATAGTAGTCTCGATAAGGCCAAAAGAATGCTGAATCGAGGATCATGAAAAGGAAATGCCCTGAAAAAGCATAAATACCTTGCTCTATTTCAGCGCGGTCTCTTAAAAAAGTATTCAGGAATAAAGTGCCGCAAAGCACTATCTTGAATATGAATTGGTTGAATTTAGCATTGGTACTTAAATTCAAGACATCTTAAGCGCATCGAAAGGTGCGCTTTTTTTGGTTGCACTACCCAAGGGACGGGTTTAATCGATTTAAGTTACAGTGTCTCACTTTCAGTGTTCGGTCGTTCGTAAGTGAACGGTTTACCTTCATTCCATTCTTGATAAATTCAATTAAATAATTATAAATCAGTGAGTTATATGTTTTGGTATAGTGATTGGATGGAGATGCGAGGTTAGCTGCTTTGGTCGGCAGTATTTTAGTCTAATTTAAAACAACAAAGGTCATGAAAACTCAAAACACAATTTTAAACTGGATGAGGAGGGCTGGTTTATTCGCCTTCATCATTCTAGGAACAAGCACAGTATCATTCGCACTTCCCAATTTGGAAGATGAGAAGTTAACGAAAAAAGAGGCCATGGAATTGGTGGCTGAAGTCAAAGAGGATTTGAAAATTCAAGAGAATCCTGTTCTGGATTTCATTATCGATGAAGAGGGAAATATACTTCCAACGCCAATTAAGATCATTAGAATTTATGATAATAATGATGAGCTTTTGCTTGAAGCCCCAATTCACACGTTGGATCAAATGAGAAACAAGGAGTTGAGAAGGTTGGTGAATGCCAGCGATTACTTAACCTCTTATAATGGTACTTTTCTCTACCAATTGAATATTGACTGATTTCTTTGCTAGTATTTGAGAAAGCATTCAGATTGAAGGCATAAAAAAGGTCGGCTCATTGGGCCGACCTTTTTTTGTTTGATTTTTTGTCTACTTTTTAATCGGATCAGAAAAATCCTCAAAGAAATCTAAGTTAGCCTCGTCATAGGCCGCTTTAAATGCTGGCCAATCCGTACTAAAGAATGCATTTGTTTTTTGAATCGTCACCGCCATCATTTTTTCGGCATTGTTCAATAAGCTTTTCTCGTTAGGTCCAGGAGTGCCCATGCGAGAATTATTGTATTGTCTGGCTTGTTGGATCCAGTTGTTGGCTGTCGTGGTTCTTTCGCGAACATCTGCTTGTCCTCTTGGACCACTGCTTGGAACGCCTGTAGTAAGTTTCTGCACAGGTTCTAATTGCTCCTTAACCGCTTTTATGGCAGCCTTCAAATCTTTGACATCTTCGGCTTTTGCGTCCTTCACTCTAGCTTCTACCTTGGTAACAATGTCATTGGCTTTTCTAACGCGGTCAGAAATTTCTGAGAACTTTTGAGCCATCATTAAAATCTTATCTTCGAAATCACGGTTCGCTCGCATTTCAGAAAGGCTGATTTCGATTCGAGGATCCATGGCCACATTCACAGTTTTAGATACTTGCTGATCGCCATATTCAAGCACTATTTTGTAAGTACCTGGTAAAACAGCACCAGCTGACTGCTCAACGTTGCCTGGAGCGTCATCACCACCGCCAAAGCCACCAAAACGGCCAAAACCGCCCGCTCTTCCTACAGTCGGGTAAGGGTTTCTTCTGTCAAGATTCCAGCTCAGTTGATTTATTTCGCCCTTTTTTACATTCGAAGTTCTGGTCCTGATGGTATCACCTTGAGCATTTAGCACTATCATTTTTACTTTTGTTGGCGACTTTTTAGCAGGAGCTTCTGGCTGAGCCTCTTCAGACTTTGCATTTCGGCCTTTTTTCTTTCCAGCAGGCTCTTTGACTTCTTCCTTCTTCGCATCGTCCTTTACCCAGAATTTGATATTGGCTGAGCTCAAGTATTTATTTTGGCCTTCGAATGGTCCACCATCTGCTGGGAACCTCATCCCCGCAGGTTGACGATAAGTGATTTGATAGGCGTCTGGAATATCGAACATGGTAATGTCAGAATTCAACACGTTTTGGTAGCCTTTAGCCGCGAATTCTCTCAACGGTCTGATATCATCCAAAATATAGAATGCTCGACCGAATGTACCGATGACCAAGTCATGCTCTCTTTTCTGCAAAGTCAAGTCCATTGTAGAAGCGTTTGGATAGCCATGATTCCATTTGTTCCAAGTTTGGGCTTTATCAAAGCTCACAAATAAACCATTTTCTGTACCTAAGAAAATTAGATTTGGCTCGATTGGGTCTTGAAGAATCGAAAGTGTGAATCCGAATACATCGTTATCATCTACAATTCTAGTCCAAGTTTGGCCGTAGTCAGCAGTGTGATAAGCATAAGCAGAAAAATCATTTCTTCTGTAGTTATTCGCGATTACGAAAGCTTCGCCAGCATTGTAATCAGAAGCTCTGACTTGCGGAATCCAGCTGCCTGTTGGCAAACCTGGAAGCTTAGCGGCAACATTTACCCAAGTTTTGCCTTTGTCTTTGGTCACTTGAACATTGCCATCGTCTGTGCCTGCCCAAATCACATTTCTGTCAACAGGACTAGGGGCAATGGTCAATAATGTAGTGTGGTTTTCTGCACCAGTAGCATCAAGGGTCAGTCCACCACTTTCATTTTGCTTTTGCTTTTCAGGATCATTGGTTGATAAATCTGGAGAAATGATTTCCCAATCATCGCCACGGTTGGTGCTGTAATGTACATGTTGAGAGCCATAGTAAACACCGTTGACATCGAAGGGGTCTACAGCAACTGGAGCATTCCAGTTAAACCTTAAGTTGATCGTTGTGTCGGGCGATGTTGGCTTTACGTTTTTACTTCGGCCACTTACTTTGTCGTATCGGCTTACGTTGCCTTGCTGCGACATGGTGTAACCATATCGAGAGTCGCCTTCGATAGGTGCTACATCGAATCCATCACCAAAGCTCAATTCTTGCCAGTCATGATTTCTGATTCCAGCAAAATTAAATACATATCCTGGGCCTACCCAAGAACCGTTGTCTTGCATTCCGCCATAAACATTATAAGGCATTTCGTTATCTACATTCACGTGATAGAACTGGCCAACAGGTAGTTTTTCAGTGAACCTCCAAGTTTTAGCCATATCCCGAGTAATGTTCAAACCACCGTCATTGCCATCTACCATAAACGATGGATCGTCTGGATGGATATACCATGCATGGTGATCGGGGTGAACACCAGAATAAGGGATGATCTCTTCCCAGTTTTTACCGCCATCTTCGGAACGAGAAACTCTTGAGAATAAGCTATATACTCTATTTTCGTTTTTGGTATCAACATGGATATCAGCATAATAGAATGGACGATCGCCAATGTTTTGGGTACGCGCAGAAGCCGCTCTTAATTCCCAAGTTTTGCCTCCGTCAGTTGATCGGTATAATCCGTTGGAACTGGATTCTACCATAGCATAAACATAATCTGGGCGGCTGTGCGAAATGGCTAAACCAATTCTACCATAATCTCCTTTCGGAAGTCCTTCTTTGTCGGCTAGTTTTTTGAAATTATCGCCACCATCATGAGTAACATAAAGCCCTGAACCGGCACCGCCAGATTTGAAGAACCAAGGCCATCTTTTGTGTTCCCACATGGCAACAAATATTTTGTCAGGGTTAGAGGGATCGGCAACCATATCCGCTACGCCCGAAAGGCTGTTGGTGAATAGGATTCTTTTCCATGTTTTACCTCCATCTACCGTTTTGAAAAGTCCTCTCTCTTCGTGTTCTCCCCAGGGCGAACCAATTGCACCGACATAAACGATGTTTGGATTGTCTGGGTGAATATAAATTCTGTGGATGTTGCGTGTTTTTTCTAGCCCCATTAGTTGGAAGCTAGCGCCACCATCAATTGAGCGATAAACGCCATAGCCACTGCTTACAGAGTTTCTTGGGTTTCCTTCGCCAGTACCCACCCAAATGATATCTGGGTTTTTCTGATACACTTTTACGGCACCAATGCCCAATACAGCTTGGTCGTCAAAAAGCGGTTCCCAATTCAGCCCACCACCAGTAGAGCGCCAAAGGCCACCAGAGGCAGCTCCTGCGTAAATAATATCCGGATTGCTTTCGACAACGTCAATTGCGGTGATTCTCCCACTCATTGCAGCAGGCCCTATGCTTCTTGCTTTCATGTCCTTAAAGATTTCCATGTCTACTTTCTGACCGAAAGCCAACGTAGAGAGCAACATGAAAGTCAAGCTCAAAATCGTTCCGAGTTTGTTTAGCTTAGTTTTCAAATTTCCTTGTGTAGTCATTATTTCTTGATTTGATTGAAATGTAAATGTTAACAATCTAGACCAAGAAACATTAATCGGAAATGGCAATTTGTAAGAGCGCAAACAAAGCGTTATGAATGGTGTTGTGTCGATTGATCGAATTCAGAGATGTATAGGCCGCTCTAGTTTTGGGATTTTTGAGTAATTAAATTTTTTACTATTCTAAAGTTTCGAGTAAGCCCAAATCTATTTTTTGGGTTAGAAAATTGACCTCGAATGTCATTTTGTTGGTTATTTCTGCCGTTCGATGGCCCTTTCATATATTTCGTCATTTTTTTTACAACGTGAGTTGATTTTTATTATATTTGTCCTGCGTAAGAAAGTTCAAAAATTATAAACCTTTTAAAATTATTCACATGAAGAAAATTTACCGATTATCGTTAATCTGTGCAGTAATGGCAATGTCATTTATGTCTTTCGCTGCCAATAAGCCAATCAGTAGTTCAGATTACTGGAGTTGTAAGATTGTAGCCAAAAAAAATGGCGTTAGGCTAAAAGTAGTTGCAGATACCTGTGACGAGGCTAGAGAAACTATGGACAAATTTTGGCGGAGCTATGATGAGAACAATTATAATAACCGGCACAATGCTCTGTTCTTCTTTTTTGGGAACGATGTTTTTAGATAACACAAGTGTTTTGAATTTTGAAGACGCCAAGTGTAGAATTGAATATCTAAAATCAGGACGTTATATAAAAGTTACGGGGGCTACATGCGAAGAGGCTCGTCAAAAATTAAAGGAACTTTTAGAGCAATGATATTGAACAAGGGGCTGTCTGAAATGTCAAGACAGCCTCTTTCTTTAATTTACCTCTCCTAATATTTATTTCTTTTTTTATATAAATAATAAATAATTTATGAAACATATTTTATTATTCTTTGTTTTAATATTTGTTTTTAAAACTAACACCTTAATAGCTCAGAACTCATTGGCTACTTATACCTATAAGATGATAGAAGACGAGTTTGAGCATTCTGGCAAACTTATTTTTAATAGCAACACTTCTAAATTTGTATACAAACAAATAGAAGGAACTAAATACATAATAGAGGAGGATGATGGGTTTCTAACTCAAACAATATATTCGGATAGTGCTGGGCATGTATTCTACAGAGATAAGACCACGATGAAAATGAAGGAAAGAACCTTTGTTGAATCTAACGCTTTTTTGCTAGAGGACGATTTTAAGTTAGCCTGGCGGATTGAGAAAAGAACAAAAGATATTGCTTCTTACAAATGTTACCGAGCGTCAACAACATTTAGGGGTAGAGAATATATCGCATGGTTTTCTCCCGATATTCCTTTTGATGTGGGACCATGGAAATTTAATGGTCTACCTGGTATGATTTTAGAAGTTTCGGATAAAGAAAATCTAGTTTACTTCAAGGTTTCTGCCCTTAGTTTATCGAATAGTTCTTCAAAAATAGGCTTTGATTATTTAGGAGAGTTTGTTTCTTATGAAGATTTGAGATCCCGCCAATTAACCATTTGGAAAAGGAGAAATGAAATGCTCAAAAGCAAGGCAGCTCGCATGATGGCGGCTTCACCTGGTTTGGAAATTGAAATAGAGCTTCCAAATACCCCAGTTTATACTGAGAAATTTAGCTTTGAGAATTGAAACGGGCTATTTTAAGTCTGGTCATTTTTCTTTTGATAAGTTTAATTGCGTACTCACAAGCAGGAAACTTGAGCCTTAAAGGCACGGTTAAGGACATATCTGATAAACCCATTCAGTATGCCCAGATAATAGCAAAAAGCACTTCGGATTCTGTAATTATTAACTTCACCTTTTCAGATGAAGAAGGGTTATTTGAGGTCCAATTGGGAAGTTTTAGGCAAAATTCATCCGTAATTATTGAAGCACGTAGTCTTGGGTATAATCCTTTGAGTCTAAGGATCGAAAGCGAAAATTTTAGAGAGAAGTTAAATTTCGTTCTTACGGAGACCCTAATGCAATTAGATGAAGTTGTTATTGAAGCTAATAAACCTATTCGAAGTTCTAATGATACTCTAATCTTTCGATTGGAATCATTTATTGATGGAACTGAAGAAGTTACGGAGGACGTACTCAAGAAAATACCTGGGATAACAATTACTTCAGAAGGAGTAATAAAGTATAATGGGAGGGAGATAAGGAAAATCCTGTTAGATGGAGATGACCTGACTGATTCTAATTATAAAATACTTAGCAAGAATTTATCTGCTGACTTATTACAGGAGGTCGAGATTTTAAAAAACTATACAGACAATCGTCTTTTTAAAGGCATAGAAAATACTGAAGATGTCGCTATCAATTTAAAAATTAAGGAGGGTCGAAAAGCACCTTTGTTTGGTGAAGCTGACGTGAATATTGGTATTACCAATGTATATAGCTTAGAAAGTAATCTCTTGAGTTATTCCAGTCATTTCAAGGGATTACTTTTATTAGACTTGAATAACATTGGAGATAATGCGCTCGATTCTGATCTGAGTAGGTTTAATGCAGGCAATCTTGAATACCGAGAGTTTAAGTTATCCTCGCGGATAATTGATTCTGATATAAGTAATCCAGATTTCTTACCATTAAATACAATTCTCTTTCATAAGTCAAAATACAGTTCATTTAATTTTTTGGTGAAACCAAGTGAAAGGATTAAAGTCAGAAATCTTCTCGCTGTTTATTCAAATGAAATATCCTTTAATTCTTCGAATATTCTTGAGTTTAATACTCCTGAATTTATTGTAAGTATTGAAGAGGAAATTCAAAATGAGATCAGACCTAGACAGATTTTTCATGACGTGCTGGCAACATATGAAATTAATAAGTCATCAGACTTACAATTTCGTTCACAGCTTACATATTCGTTAGACAAAAAATTTGGACAAAATGTTCTTAATGGACAGACAATTCTTGATAGCTTAACTCAACAAGATTTAAGTGGCCTAATTGAAGTCTCTTTGACGAAAAGATTAACAAAAAAAGTAGGGATGATTACTCGGACCACTTACTCTCGCGACAATATCTCAGAGAATTATAATTTGGACAGCCTAAACCTAGTATTTTCAGCGAGTAGACTTAACCAAGTAACCGAACAAACAAGTAATAATTTTGGAGTTAGTAATACCTTAAGAGCTGTATTGGGAAATTATAACTTGGATGTAAATAATGGTGTAGTTTGGTCAGATCAGAAAATATCAAATGTTATAAGTTCTCCCGATGACAACAATTTCAATTCCGAAAATGGATTTAGGTTTACAGCCGAAAGTGTTTTTAGTGAGTTAATTATAAAGAGAGAATTTAAGCATTTAGACTTTTCATTTGGAGGAAGGTATAGAATTGAAGAATTCCACTACAATGTCACACGCAAACAAAGTTTTTTTGAGCCTATTTTAGGTTTAAAACTAAGGCTTAGCCAAAATTTAAAAACCGGAATAGTTTATAATACCGAGAACAGACTTCCGGGTGTAAAGGATTTATATGCTTTTCCAATCATTACAAGTTTTAGAGTTTCTAGATCGAACGACATTCCAATTACTTTTATAGGAAAGACAAAGACCTTGGCCCATTTTTGGAAATATGAAGAGAATGCTCGCTTGTACATTTCTTCAAACTTGAGTCTTTATCTTAGCAAACAAACCCCATATTTATCTTATGAGGGAGTCCTTCAGAATTCAGGGATTTTTGAAGTTAAGGCAGTGGCCATTTCAGATCGTAGCGTCTCAAGTGTAGTTTATGATTTCAGTAAATATTTACCAAGATTATCTAGCACCTTTAAACTAGGTTATGAATGGGGTCAGACTAAGGCTAGCTATATGTTAAATAATGAACTGTTAAGTAGTCAAATAGATATCTATCGTATTAAGGCTTCTGTGGGTACTGCTTTTTCAGGGAAATTAAACTTTGGTGGCTTTATACGGATAGACAACAATATTTCTAAGTCGGAACAATTTTATAATTCATTGAGAGTAACTAGTTTATCGGAAAAAATCACATTCATGGCCTCAAATAGCCTCAGAGCTACTTTTGGCGCAGAGCACATACATTACTCCTCGAACGAATATAGGTCTGGGACATTTTTGAACTTTGCTAACGTTAGTTTAAGATATACATTAAGCCGATCGAGCCTAATAATTGGTTTTGACTTGAATAACTTAATTAATATGAGGTCAGCTGATGTTATAGCGATTGATGAGTTGTCAAGATCAACCACATCTTATAATCTTTTGCCAAGATATCTACTCTTACATCTCAAATTTAAATTTTAGGTTTTGGCTGAATCACTTATTTTTTGATTGTGCCAAATTGCTCATCTAGTGCTTGTTTCTTTTCAATTTCCTCTAGGGCTTTGCTGAAAGTTCCGCTGGCCTTTATAGTGTTGTAGCTCAGCCAAAATTCCGGATTATATTTGGAAGGATAATGAAAAAGGAATCCGTTGAATTGATTTTCCTTTGAAATTGGATAAACTGATTGAGTCTTAATGCTAGATACAATTAGTTCTGAATTCGTCTCAAAAATAATTTCATTAAAATGCGATCCGCTATTCTTATACCTACTTTTTTTCAGAATTGAGCTCAAATACCAAACGTTCTCAAATTGTCTGTAAGTTACTTTTACCCGATGATAATAATCAGTCATTAACCTCTTGTGTGTTTTTCGATCAGCATCATCTTTATACTCATTTTTTGAGCCCCTAATCTTCAATTCTAAAGTATTAGCTTTTTCTAAAAGTCGTTCATGACTTTTTGGTATTTCATACTCAAAAGAAGTAAACGCGAAGGATTCCTTATCAATTAACAAATACCCTTCTAGAAAGGATAATTCAATATTCTTCTTTTTTGGTTTGAAATATATCTTGTAACAGTACTTATCATCAAATTGAATACTTTCTTCAAGTTCATAATGGTAGAAATCAAAATTGAGTGAATCAAGAAAGGTATTCAGTAACTTAACATTATCCATAGAGCTTAGCGATAGAGCAGCACCAGGAATATCAAACTGTTCAAAATTAATGTTGTTTTGTTTGAATATAGAGCGAACCTCTTGCCAGTTATTGCTTTTGCGGCTTTGAATAACTTGCTGTTGATCTCCTTGCTTTATTTTATCGCTGAAAATATCTGAAAAAGGTAACGATCCAGTGCTTTTATCTGAGTTACTCCATGATTTTACCAAATCTCCAGAGATGTTGTAAGCTGTATAATAAAGCCGACAGTTAGCGTCTGCAAACTGCACAAATAGAGAATCAACTTTTACCAATTCTCGATAATAAGTGTCCAATATCGCTGGCTTAGATTGGTAGTTTTGACCAATCTTGGTAATTGCCTTTTTTACAATATCGATTGCCCTCAATGGATTTACCTCAACTGATTCTAAATCAAAGATTGACTCTGTAAGTCTTACAGTAGTGAACTGTTCATTTAGATCCTTGACCGCAACCCGCAAATTTTTAAAGCCAACATATGAAAATACCAACGTATCGTTGGTGTAGATGGATTCTACGCTCAATCGAAACTCGCCATCTTCATTGCTTATAAATCCTAAATCAGTCTTGCTTAGTCTGATGCTTGCAAAGGGAAGTGAATTATTAGTCTTGGAATCCACTATCCTACCAGAAACCCGTATATGTGTATTTGATTTAATTGATTCCTGAGCATTGCTTTTTTTAAAAATTGTCAGATGGATTAATATCAATAAGAAAATCGAGTTCTTCATAGCGCTTTTTTAAGTAAAAGAGTTCCAAATCAATATTCGCAATCATACTAAGTTACTTTTTATGAATATAGAAGTAACGAGTCTTTATAAATTTATTTGTTATGGCGTAAAATGGAAGTCTGAGAGATTGTAATTCAGTCATAATATTTATTCAGTAAATCGATTGCAATAGAAATTTAAGGCCGATTCCAAAGCTCAAATGATTAAATCTAGCGCTCTTAACATCGAACTCATAAAAATTATCAGTAGTGTTATAGGTTACACTTACGGGTGTTAGGTATTCGCACGTGAAGATCTTACAGCCCTGAAACTTAAATCAAGGCTTAGGATTTCGTTAAGGAAAATCTCTAATCCGCCACCTGCTCCGTAACTCAATACAAAGTCGTTGATATCGATAAAGGAGTCAAAAGGTTCATCAACAGCGCTATCGCGATAATGCGATCGGGTAAAAATATAGTTGAAGCCACCTAGAAAATCAACATAGGGTTGGAAATTGCCAGAAATTAATGGTTTCACCCTTGCAAATCCGAGGAAACCTAACAGTTCATTGTTCCTCCTAACGCGAATATCGCCTAAATCGGGGCCATGAAATCCTTCCCTGACTTCGGAACCATACCTGGTGACATCGAACCTGCCACCAACATGGATGGGCGAATCTTTCAACTTTACGGCAATATCTAGGCTAAAACCACCTCCCCAAATTTCAGGAGAATCTTTTTTGAGTTCCCCAATCGGTAGAAATCCATTTAAATTGAAGCCTAGGGTAGATTGAGCTTGTGCGGCATAACCAACACAAAAAAGACTGAGTGTGAGTATGAGTTTATGCATTGATTGACTTGTTTGACCGTGCATTACTGAGCCAATAATATGCCAAAAATATTGCTCAAATCGCCTCATAAATCTTTTTCGATCTAAAATATTTAGTATTATTGTGTGTAAAATTTTTAGCATGAGCATTGTTTCGGAAAATATTAAACATTTAAGAAAACTTCAAAAGTGGACGCAAGGCGATTTTGCCGAGAAAATTGACATTAAGCGATCGCTGGTTGGAGCTTACGAAGAAGGACGGGCAGATCCCCGTCTGAACAATTTACTGAACATGTCTAAAGTATTTTCCGTCCCTGTAGATTTGCTGATCTCTACCGATCTTACCCATCTTTCGATGGACGAAATTCAGAAGCGAACTTCATCAAAAAAGACTTCTGCCAAAATTTTATCAATCACAGTAGATCGAAATAACGATGAACTGATTGATCTTATCCCTCAAAAAGCATCAGCAGGGTACTTAAACGGCTATGCCGACCCAGAATATTTGGAAGAAATGCCCAAGTTTCAATTGCCAAATTTAGCTAAAACGGGTACACTCAGGGCTTTTGAAATAACAGGGGATTCTATGCTGCCATTAAAGCCAGGCACCATTGTAGTTGGAAAGTATTTAGAAGATATTTCATCAATTAAGAACGGTAGATGTTATGTAATCCTGTCCAAAGAGGAAGGCGTTGTGTACAAGCGGGTCTTTGATTACTCTGCCGAAAACGGAAAACTATTTTTAGTCTCAGACAATAAAGCCTATGCTCCTTATGATATCAATGCCGCAGATGTAATTGAAGTTTGGGAAGCGAAGGCCTATTTAAGCATGGACTTTCCCGACTATACTGATGATGATATGGATTTTGAAAAACTAAAAACCATAGTAATGGAGCTTCAGCAAGAAGTGATCAAGCTCAAGGATCACTCGCCTAAGTACAAATGAAATCATTCAAGGCCGAGTTGAAGCTTTATTCCGGCCCTGTCTACTTTGCCTGACTCAGTCCTCAAGAAGTTTTCTACCTTAAGTATGACTTTGGGACCATGGTATTTTGGTAAAGCGGACTTTAAAGTGATTTGAATGCTTTCATTAGAAGCCTTGACTTCTTCTTTGATGACTAAAGCATACGATTCGCCAAGCGAAGGATCTTTGATCTTCAGCAATACGGCCTCGGTTTCAAGTATATCACTGATTCGTTCTTCGAGCTGATCCAGATGGATTTTAATACCTCCAGAATTGATTACAAAATCTGCCCTGCCTAGCCATAAGAAATGTTGGTCTTTCAGTGCTACTACATCATTGGTTTGTACCCATTCATTATTGGTGACATCCCCTTTGATTCTCAGGCAATTCCTTGCATCAGTACCCAGTTCAATACCATCTAAAACTTTAAATTCCTCAGAAGTATTCGGTTCGTTCAATGGCATTAGAGCAATGTGCGATACTGTTTCTGTCATACCATAGGTATTATAAACCTGAGCAGTAATTGTATTTAATTTTTCGCGCAAACGGCTGCTTACAGGAGCGCCACCTACGATAATATGCGCAGATTGATTTAATATTTGCTTTCCCTGTTCATCTTCAAGCATATTTTCTAGTTGCATAGGCACCAATGCCATAAAATCAAATAGGCTATTCTTCTTCAGAAACAGCGAAGGGTTATTAGTCGGGGTAATCATTGTCAGATCCCAATCAAATTCCATTGCCCGTACCAACATCATTTTTCCACCAATAAATGATGGGTTCATACACATCAAAGCAGAGATTCCATTTTCGAGCTTTAGTGTCCTGATTGTCCTTTTGGCGCTGGCGATCATTTGATTGCGACTGACGGTGATTGCTTTCGGTTTGCCCGTGGAGCCCGAAGTGAAAAGTTCGAAGAAAGGTTGACCGCTTTGCCATTCTAAAATAAAGTCGAAAATTGCTTGAAATTCGGGATATTGGCCAGATTTTTGAAGCCTAGCCACGCTAGAAAACTCGTATTCATTGCCACCCAAAATTAATTTACCAGCCATCAGCCAATTTTAAGTCATTATGGTCAGAGTTCAAATGCTAATACTTTTTCTAGGGCTTTTTTATTTTCGATCCTCTGCTCAAGATCGCTATATATTCAAAGGGGTGGTAATGGATGCCGAAACCAAGGAAACTTTGCCTTTTGCGTCCGTCTTTATGGCCAATACCACTTTCGGAACAGTAAGTAACGAAAAGGGAGAATTTAGCATTGATGTAAGGAATGCCGGATCTTATGACTTGATTGTCAAGTTCGCAGGTTATGCAACTTACGCCCGTTCCTTTCAAATATTTGAACCTCTAGAGATTGAATTGGATATTCAACTCACGGTTGAAACCCGATTTATTGGGGGTGTGACCGTTACAGCAAAAAAGGACGAAGAATGGCGGAGAAATTTAGAAAGTTTTAAGAAAGGCTTCTTAGGAACTTCTCCTTTCGCTGAGCAATGCAAAATATTGAACGAAGATAAAATCGACTTCTATTATGATGCCGAAAACAATGTTTTTGAAGCATTTGCCAAGGAACCGCTGATTATTGAAAATAGGGCACTCGGTTATAGGCTCAAATATATCTTGGAGGAATATAAAGTATTCAATCGCGAGCGTTACATGCGCTTTTATGGTTTTCCAGTATTCGAAGAGTTGAAAGAAGGTAAAGAACCAAGGAAGAGATGGTTGAACAATAGAGAAATGGCTTATCACGGTTCTACAGATCATTTTTTCTCAGCGCTTTTCAATAATAAACTGAAAGAGGAGGGTTATGCAGTTCAGCCAGCGCGCAAGGAAGATGGCAAAATGTACCTCGATAAAAACGAAATGGACTTGTTTTCCTTAGTGAGCGAGGGCAGCAATCAGAATTCTAAGAGGTTGAGTTTTGAAAATTGGCTTTTTGTTACTTACAAAGGTGGTAAAAGTAGGTTTGGACGTAATTCAAGCAATGGCAGGATCACGGTTTCATCGGGTACAGTTATGGGCAATAATCCAGTGTCGGAGGTAAGAATGTTTGAAGGAAAAACCTTTGTTGAATTTGAATCCAACGGGTATGTCTATAATCCTCTTGATTATGTTGTCAATGGCTATTGGAGCAATCAGAAAGTTGGGGATTTGATGCCAATAAACTACGTTCAAATTAGAGGGGTAAAGTAAGTTTTATTGACTAAAACTTTCGATCACCAGCTTTTTATATTCATTAAAGCTTTCAGTATTCTTATCTGCATTCGTTTTGATCTCCAAAATCTTAGCAGTTTTACTCGTCAAATAGAAGCTTTCTAAATGTCCCTTCAAGTCTTTAAGGTTGGCGCAGGTTTGGTACTCGAAGCCAAAATCTTTGGCAGTATTCTCTGCTGATAGCACTTGCTTGGTCACAAAATACTCTTCAAGTTCGGCCTGGCGTTTAGGCCCATCAATCATTTTAAAAATGCCGCCACCGTTGTTGTTGAAAACAATTACCCTCAGATTTTTGAGATTGTAATTATGCCAGAAAGCATTTCGATCATAGAAAAAGGCCATATCGCCTGTGAACAAAACCACTTGGTTCTTTTGGCTTAGCGCAGCGCCTACGGCTGTGCTATTGCTGCCATCAATTCCGCTAGTTCCTCTATTTGCAAAAACAGTCAAGTTTTTACCCTGAGGCAAGCCTAGGATGTTCGCATATCTAACAGACATACTGTTCGCGAAATGGAGGATCGATTTATTCGGAACAGCACCAAGGCTTACTTGGAATGCTTGTAATTCGCTGAATTTTCTGCTTTTAACAAACTGCTCTTTTTGCTTCTCAACTCGGAGATTGGCGTTTTGCCATTGATTTATGAAGTTGAAATCTCCTTTTCCACCAATGAACTTGATAAACTCCGTAAAGAAGGTTTCTGGATGGATATCAAAAGTTTGGGTTAAATGCTGCAAGGTATCGTTGATGCGATCGGATGGTGAAATATGCCAGTGCTCCGTGGGTGGATTATTTCTTAAAAACAACTTCAGGTTTTTAGAAATCAAGGATTTGCCCACTGTAATCAACAAAGTTGGTGCTAAGTCTTGATGTACAGGATTAAGCTGTGGGTTAAGAAAAGAATCTTGGTTGGTAATCACACCTGGCAATTCTTGAAGGTTACTGATAATATCTGCGATGACTGGTATTCCAGCTTTCTCAGCAAATCGGTACAGCGCATTTTGAAGTCCTTTGTCAAAATCGAGTTGTCCCAACACTATCGCCTTTTTACTATGTTGCTGCCATTGGTAACCTAGCTTTATCCAATCTTTGCGATCGAGATTTTTGACCGCAAATTTTTGTTGAATGATCCTGACTTCAGGAAAGCTTATAATTTCATTTCTTTCTGGATAAAAAGGTTCTCTGATGGGGACGTTGACATGAACAGGCCCTTGCTTGTTTTTCGCGATGATAATGGCCTCATTGATCACTCGATTACAATGCCATTTTACATCTTTATGACTAGCATCCGCTGGTAAGTCGAAATTTGCCAAAACGTGTTTGCCGTAAATGCCAGATTGCTGAATCGTTTGCCCATCGTATTGGTTTGTCCATTCTGCAGGTCGGTCAGCGGTCAAAATAATCAATGGAATTTCTTGATAAAAGGCTTCTGCGATGGCAGGTGCATAATTGTAAGCTGCCGACCCAGAGGTGCAAATTAAAGCAACTGGCAACTTTTGCTGTTGCGCAATTCCTAAGGCAATAAAGGCTGCCGAACGTTCATCAGAAATTACTTTGGTTTCGATATCAGGATGGCGAACAAATGCCAAGGTTAGTGCAGCGGACCTTGATCCAGGCGAAATGATGGCCGTTTTTATGCCGTGTCCGGCACAAATAGTAGCAATATCGTTGATGTGTTGAAGTATCAATTTTCGGAATTCAGAATATTGAGCAGCGTATTGAATTTTAATTCAGTTTCTTCTAGTTCCTTTTCAGGAATAGAATCCTCTGTAACTCCTGCACCTGCATACAAAATGGCCGAATCCTTGAGCAGCTGCATGCATCTCAGGTTTACATAAAGATTTGTTTGGTCCTCAATTTGAACAGGACCGAGAAAACCACTGTAATAAGAGCGCTCAAAACCTTCGTTTGCTAACAAAAAGGCAAGGGCTGGTGCTTTGGGCATGCCTGCAATGGCAGAAGTGGGATGGAGCAATTCAAGCATCACAGTGCCTAGTTCAGGAAAGTTGGTCTCATCCATGTTCACTTCAAACTCTGTTTTAAGATGAAGCAAGTTTCCTGCGATGGTCGTTTTTGGGCCTTTTTCTTTGAAATCTCTTAACCTGATTTTTTTAAAGCAGTCGATGATATACCTGCTGACCATTGCCTGTTCTTCAATTTCTTTTTGAGTCCAAGCAGTATCTGAAATAGTTTTATCTGGATTCCTTTTTTGAGTACCAGCCAAAGCCACTGTTTTGAAAATCGAGTTGTCTACTTCTAATAGAAGTTCAGGGGTTGCACCAAGCCATGTGCCTGCTTCTGGCATGGAAACAATAGAGACAAACGCATTAGGGTAAGCTTCAGTAAGTCTTAGGTATTTCTGGATCAAATCGAAATCTGAGGCAATCGGAATGTGCTTAGTTCTGGCAGGTACTACCTTTAAAAAGGCACCGTCCTGAATTGCCTTTACAGCATCTTTTACGATTTGCAGATAGCTAGAATCTTGGCTTAGCGATTGGTCGCATAATGAATAATAAGCGGAGGACAAAGTATTTGTGCTAATGAAGCTTTGCACCTCATTGAAAAATTCTTGGAGTGCATTATCATTTCTATCATTGAGGCTGGTTTGAAAAGCCATGCCCTCCGTACTTAAAACAAAATGGGCATCACTTTTCAAAAAAAGTGTAGGCTGGTCTTGGTTATGAAAGGGAGAGAATACAAAACCTTTTTCTGTCTGCTCTAAGTCAAGTCTGGAAACTTCTAGGGCTTTTTCGAACGAAACCATCACATTGATTTCGCTTTGATGGGGTCGCCTCCAAACCGCGACAGGAAGCGCCATTTTTACAGCCGCATTCAAAATTGATTTTAAAGCAAGCGAAAGCTCAATTCCTTGTAATTCTAATTCCAAAGTTGACTCCTCGTTCCGATTCATTCAATTACTTTTTAGTCATTACCGCCATGGTAATTCTGCTGATGCAAACCAAGGCACCTTCTTCGTTAGTCACCTTTATTTCCCAAATATGGGTGTTTTTTCCAATATGCAAGGCCTTAGCGATTGCATATACCCAACCGTCTTTTACGGCTTTAACGTGATTGGCATTGATTTCTAAACCAACACAATACTGTGTTTTTTGATCAACCACGCAATGGGCTGCAAAACTACCTAAGGTTTCGGCCAAGGCCACAGATGCTCCCCCATGCAACAGTCCCATGGGTTGTTTAGTGCGATGATCAACAGGCATTTTTGCTTTCATGTAATCTTCGCCCACTTCTATAAACTCTATACCCAAATGTTCAACCATTGTGTTTTGACTCATTTGGTTGGCCATTGCCGTATTTACTCCTGATTGAAACATGGTGGTTGTAAATTAGTTTCTAGATTTGTGCCTTAATTGGCCAAAAATAGAACAAAATTGATGATCAAAAAAATATACCTCACGCGACACGGACAAACGGATTTTAATTTGAAAGGCATTGTGCAAGGGAGAGGTGTTGATGCAGATTTGAATGAAATGGGCAGGGCGCAGGCGCAGGCTTTTTACAAGGCTTACGGTCATCTTAATTTCGACAAACTTTATGTTTCCTCACTCAAAAGGACACATGAATCAATGAAGGCCTTTATTGATGCGGGTTTGGCCTATGAAGAGTTGCCGGGCCTGGATGAAATCAGCTGGGGTGTACATGAGGGCATGGAAATTAATCAGGCGCAGCATGCTTATTATTTTGAAATGATCAGCCGCTGGCAAAATGGAGAGACACATTTGGCCATTGAAGGGGGGGAAAGCCCAGAAATATTGGCAATTCGTCTCAAACATGCGTTGGATTACATGCTGAGCAGTGAGCATGAAAAGCAAATTTTGGTTTGCATGCACGGCCGCGCCATGCGTCTTCTTTTGGCAATCATGTTAAATTACCCTTACAAAGGCATGGACTATTTTGAGCACAATAATCTTGGTTTATATGAGCTCACCTATACGGGGAAAACTTTCGTGCTCGACAACTACAACGATACTAACCACCTGAAGCATTTATAGCCTCAATTGCAATTTTGGCTTTGCTGTCCAAACTGTTTTTGTAAGGGTGATCTTTGAATTCCAGCACTTTGTTGAAATACATTTTTGCTTGTTCTTTATCTCCCTGCTCTAATTTGAGGTAGCCGATCTGCAAAAAGGAGTTAGGCACAAAGTAGGTTTCTGGGAGACTTTCTGCATTCGAAATCACTTTATAATAATGGGTTAATGCCAAGTCGAAATTGCCTTTTAAGTGAGCCAATCGTGCTTTTCGATAGTCCAGCTCAAAAATTTCGTAAGGTTTTATTTTGTCGAGATCGATAGCAGTAACTAAGGAGTCTGCATAAATGTAAAATCCACCGTCAATGGCAAATCTAATTTTAAGTAGATCGAAATTGGGCAGTGCCTTGGCCGACAATATTTTGTGCGCATTTTTATCTGCTTCTGCTTCAGAATTTTTCATTGCTGCTGCATCGGCCCATGTTTTATTGAAAAGGGCAAGGTCGTTGTTCAAAAAAAGATAGCACATGGCCAACTTCATCAAGGCGTCTTTCTTCTGTCCGTTACCTTGAAAACCTGCTAGAAAGGCTGAGTAATTTTGCCCAGCATTGTAATAATCGCCTCCTTGAAACTGGGCTTCTCCAAGTAAGTAATTGAACAAGAAAAGGTTGTTTTGATTCTGCCCAAGTGCTTTTTTTAAGATCACCGCTGACTTTTTTGCTTCGTGTGATTTCATTAGAATTAGGCTGGTGATATAGGCTTCTGCCAATGATTTTTCTTCGTTCGAATCGTTATCCAATCTACTTAAGGCGGCTTTATGATTTTCTAATAAATAGGACTCAATCAAAGCAGAAATGAGGCTGAGCTCAGTATTGAATAGGTTGTCGGCCTTATGAATTTCTTCGATTTCTTGAAGGCCCAGTGCTACATTACCTTCGAGCCCCAATATGCTCAATACCCATTGTTGATGATCGGGTACAGCCCCAAAAATAACATGGAGCAAACCCAAGGTTTTATAATTGAGCTTGAATTCTGGATGTTCCTCAATATTATCCTGAATAGTTTTATAGGCTCTTCTAAGGCTCCAAACTCCAGCCCAAGTATGGCCAAATTTAAGTTTGACAAATGCCCATTGCAATTTGATTTCAGCACGGATAAAGCCAATATAAGGGGAATCACTATTGAGGTCGTCCAGCAAGTCTAAACGTTCACTTTCTTTATTTTTTAATGCTTCGTATTGGTTTTCGTTTTCTGTAAATACGAGCTCTAACACATCATTCAGATTTTGAAGGTAGATATTGGCGTATGGAAAACCAGCGATATGCCGTTTGGTAAGGGATTCTCTGTTTTTCTCGAAGCTTAGCCCCAATACTTGCTCATAAGCCTTGCTGAAGTTCTGTGATTGTGCAAAGTTTTTTTGAATGGGATATAAAACAAAAAATGGATAGGCAATTAAGCCTATCCATTTTTGAATAGTTTTTATCGAAGCCACCGAATTAGTCTGCTTTGGTAGTAGCTGTTTTTCTGCTTCTTTTAGGCTTGGTTTCGTCCTGAACAACTTCATCAGTTACATCTGATAAGATTCTGCCGCAATGCTCACAAACGATTACTTTTTTTCGTTCGCGAATGTCGGCTTGTCTTTGTGGAGGTACAATGTTGAAACATCCGCCACATGCACCCCTGTCAACAGGAACAACGGCCAAACCGTTCCTAGCATTTTCTCTCAATTTGTTATAGGAGTTGATCAAACGCTCCTCTATATTCTTCACTGCTTTTTCTCTGTCGTTCAGCAATTTAGCTTCTTCATCTTGACTTTCTTTGGTCAATACTTCTAGCTCAGCTTTTTTACTATTTAAATCTTTAGAACGCTCAGTAAGCTCTTCGGTAGTTTTTGCCATTTCAGCATTTTTACCTTCGATTTTGGCATAAGCTTCTTTGATTCTCTTCTCAGAAATTTGAATTTCAAGGTTTTGAAGTTCGATTTCTTTGGTGATTGCATCGTACTCACGGTTGTTTCGTACGTTCATTTGCTGCTCATTATATTTCTTAATGAGTGCTTCAGAGTTTTTGATCTGAGTTTTATAGTCCGAGATGTTTGTCTCTAGGTCTTCGGCCTCAGATTTGAATTTATCTATTCTGGTTTGGTAGCCAGCAATTTCATCTTCTAAATCAGCTACCTCATCAGGTAGTGCACCTCTTACTTTTTTGATTTCATCTAGCTCAGAATCAATTGATTGTAGATGAGTAAGGGCGTCAAGTTTTTGTGCAACAGTCTTTTCCATTCAAGTTTTTTTAGAAGTAGTGTACGGGATTCGTATTCACCTCTGACAAATAGGTTGCAATATTAGCAAATTTTTCTGTCAAAAATGAATGCAACAGCTCTTTTGTAAACTTTTCACTTTCATAATGACCAATGTCTGCAATCATGGTTTTTCCCTCCCCATCAAAGAACTCATGATACTTAAAATCTGCGGTCACAAAGGCATCTGCATTTTGAGCTTTCGCCATTGCTAATAAAAAACTCCCTGCACCACCACAAACCGCCACGGTCTTAATTTTGTCTTCGGATTTGATAGTATACCGAATACTGTTCAGTGTCATGCTGCTTTTGAGGTGCCGAAGAAACGCTTGTGTATTTAAAGGTTCGGCAAGTTCACCTATCATTCCAGCACCCAATTCTTGATTTTCGTTTTCGAGAGATGTGATGTAATAAGCGATTTCTTCATAAGGATGTGCCGATTTTAAATTCCGTGTAATTGAGTTTCGCAAGTGAGCAGGAAAGATCAACTCAATACGGTCTTCTTCCACTTCTTGATTTTTGTTGCGCTCGCCAATGGTTGGGTTCGAAAACTCATTGGGTTTGAAATTCCCTTTTCCTGTTACTTGAAAGCTACAATTCGTGTAGTTGCCGATTTCGCCTGCACCAGCGGCATATAGTGCATCGAGTACTTGTTGAGTGTTCTCAGTAGGGACAAAAGCTACTATTTTCTCTAAAGTTTGACTTTTTGGTGCAAGAATTCTGGTGTTCAAAAGACCAATTTTTGAAGCGATTTTATGATTGACTCCAGCCATCACATGATCAAGATTGGTATGTATTGCGTAAATGGCAATGTCGTTTTTGATGGCTTTGATGATGGTACGTTCCACATAATTCTTTCCATTGATTTGCTTTAAACCTTTAAAAACGATGGGGTGATGCGCGACAATTAGATTGCAACGCTTTTGAATAGCTTCATCAACGATACTCTCAATACAGTCCAAAGTCACCAGCACCCCTGTGACTTCCCACTGCATTTGGCCCGTAATGAGCCCCGCGTTATCATATGATTCTTGATATTCCTTTGGTGCTAGTTGTTCTAAGGCCTGAACGATATCCTTGATTTTTACCATCTTTGCAACTTTTGAAAGGCTAAGATAGAAACCTGATCAGAATGAAACTCTTGCAATGGCTATTATTTCCAATTTCGGTGCTTTATGGCGGCATAATGTCGTTTAGAAACCACCTTTACGATATTGGCAAAAAGCCTCAAGTTGAATTTGATCGTACCATTATTGCAATTGGTAACCTTTCTATGGGGGGAACGGGCAAAACACCCATGGTGGAATACCTGATTTCGACACTCAAGGGACATTATAAGCTGGCCACCTTGAGTCGTGGTTACGGACGCAAAACTCAAGGCTATAGAATGGTCAAAGCAGATGATAATGCAAGCACTGTGGGCGATGAACCTTACCAGTATTTTCTCAAGTTTGGCGATGAAGTAAAGGTTTGTGTAGGGGAAGAGCGAATTTTAGCGATTCCCTCCGCTATTCTTGAAAGCGAAGAGATTGAAGTCTTTTTGCTTGATGATGCTTTTCAGCACAGAAAGGTTGCTAGGGATTTGAATATCCTGCTCAGCGATTATCATCGACCTTTTTATGATGATTATATTTTGCCTACGGGGGAGTTAAGGGAAGGAAGAAATGGAGCTGCACGGGCCGATGTCATCATGATCACCAAATGTCCGACAGGGCTAGATGAGATAAGGAAGGATAAAATCACGCAGGCGGTCCAAGTTTATTCAGGAGATAAACCAATTTTTTTCAGCTCCATCGTTTATGGCGAGCCTAAGCCTGTATTGAAAAGCGAAAAAAGGCAATTAAAGGCGCATTCAGAAGTCATTATGCTAACTTCTATCGCTGACAATCGAACTTTCAAAAATCAGATTGAAAATGATTTTAGCATTGTTAAAGAATTTGTTTTTGAAGATCACCATCGCTTTTCTACCAAGGATTTAAACGGGATATTGACTTTTGTGAAAGCAGCTAAAGCATCGAATTTATCGCTCGTAACGACAGAAAAAGATATGGTACGACTTTTGACAATGGCTGAGCATCCTATTTTTGATGCTTTGGGCATTTTTTATATTCCAATCAAATTCCAAGTTGATAAAGAAGAGGAATTCAAAAATCTATTGTTTAAAGTGATTGAAGAAAATAAAAACCTCCATTGATTTGTTAATTTTGACCGTGTTGAAAAGGCTTTTACTGTTTTCTGTCTTCTTGTTTTTTGGATTAACCGCTCTGGCGCAGAGAAATAACACATTCAGTGTTAATCGTGATTCTATGATCTCGAGGAATAACAGGAAATTACTGACAGACACGGTCAGGAATGTTTATGGGCCAAAAACTACCCGATACACCTACGAGCGCAATTTCAAGTTCAATGATTTGGTCTTCCTCTTCCCAGACACCATTCCCGATAATTTGCACCGATACACTGATATCGAACGCAACGGAAACGAAGGTCAAAATCTAGGGAATTTAGGCACTGCTTATCGAAGTTTGTATTATCAGCCCTCGAACATCATCGGTAAAAGATTTGGTTTTAATGCCTACGATGAGTTTTACCTTGCTCCCGAGGACATCAAATACTTCGATACGAAATCGCCATTTACCGAAATCAATGTGAGGTATGGTGGTGGCAGAAGGGCCATAACGGACATTATTTTCTCTTTGAACGATAGTATTTACTTGAACTTGGGTTTTCAATACAAGGGGATTAGGGCCGAAAAGCAACTGGCATTTTTGGGCACAGGCGAGTTTCAAACCAAGAATACAAGCTATAGCGGCTTCGGCTTTATCCGTCCCAAAAAATTACCTCGATATTTGGCGCTGTTCAATATCACTCAGATGACCCATGCCATAGATGAGCAGGGTGGCATCATCGATCCAGACATAGACCCTTTAGATTCCACTTTTTTCTCCTATAAGGATGCCAATGTTATTCTGAACGATGCGCAGAGCTACGATAAGCGGGGAGGAGTTCATTTGTTCCAACAGTACTCTTTGGACTCGGTATTCCAGGTCTATCATACCGGAAATTACCTAAATCAGATTGTGAGGTTCACGGATTTCTATGACCTGGCAAGTTCTGATTCGCTGATTTATAGGCCGATAGGAGAGAACTTGCAAATTGATACAATCAACGACAGGTCCATTTATCAAGAGATTACCAATGAATTCGGAATCAAAGGGCAAACAAAGAAATTCTCCTACACCCTTTTTTACAGACTTAGAAACCTGAAATATGATAATTTGCTTTTGGGTGGCGCGATTAAAGATACTGAGAGCTATGTAGGGGGCACTTTAAGGCAGAATATTACGCCAAAAATATTCCTAAAGGCATCTGGTGAGTATTTAATTGGACAAGGGTATTTTCTTGAAGGTGATTTTTCGAGTAGTTTTTTCAAAGCGCGAGTATCTAGAAACTCTTCTGCGCCTTCTTATTTAGTGCAGCAATTTGCTGGTCAGCAGAAAGATTGGAATAACAGCTTTTCTAACGAAGAGTCTGATAACCTTTTTGCAGAAATTAGATTGGCAGCCAAGCGGTTGATTTTTAGACCTTTTGTTCGCTTTAATAGAATCAGCAATTACATTTATTTTGATGAGAATAAACTCCCTGCCCAGGCGGGCAGCGATGTAGTTATTTTGGCGCCAGGCTTTAATCTTAATGTCGATCTCTCAAAAAGATGGCACTGGTCGAGCAATTTCAATTACAACACGGTTTCGGGTGGATCTTCAGACAAATACAGATTACCTGAAATGCTAATTACAGGTCAATTGGCTTATAAAAACGTATTGTTCGATGGGAAAATGATCATCCACACGGGCATCGACTTGCATTATAGATCTGCCTATTTTGCCAATGGGTACGATCCTATAGTTCAGCAGTTTTACATTCAAAATGAATTTGAAAATGACGCTTTTGTGAGGGCGGACCTTTTCTTGAATTTTAAAGTGCAGACTTTCCAGTTTTTTGTGAAGTCAGCCCATTTTAATGAAGGGCTGACTGCTGATGGTTATTTTCTGACCCCTTATTTTACGGGAATAAGACGTACCTTAGATTTAGGCGTACGCTGGGCATTCTTTGATTAGGAGGTTTAGAATAAACTAAAGTTCACGCCTAAATTAAGCACATGCTTGAATTGAATGGCTTTAGAAAAGCTTCCATTTTCCATTTCGATCAAAATATCATCGTCATAGATCAAGTTGGTGCCAAAGGTGGCGTTGAACCATTTATTGATCTTCATTACGAGTAAAGTTTCCCAGTTGGTATCCACATTCCCAAAGCTATCATAGGCAGTAAAGAAGTTAAGGTTCGATTTGAAAGAGATGTTTTCCATCAATTTCACATTCAAAGAGGTCAAAATGTTTGTTCCAAATTCAGCCCTTACTTTATCTCCCGGGGTAACACCATAGGCACCTGCTGTCGATAGATCATCATCCAGAACAAAGGTGAATTTACCAGCAGCTGGCGCGAATGAAATATTGAAAACATCTCCTTTACTATACTCCAAACCTAAGTTGATTGATAAATAGCCAGGGGCCATGAAATTCGAGATTTTTTGGGCAATAAATCCACCTACGTTGGCAGGATCGGGATCAGCAGTATAATTGTTACCTTCGAGCAGTTGAGTTCTGAAGACAGCTGAAGCACCGTATCCAAATTTATCGTTGATATTTCTTTTGTATTGGCTTATGATGATGAGGGCATCATCGGTTTTTCTAAAATCCTGATCACCCACTTGAGCTCCCCCAAGCGCAAAATCTAATTGATTTTTCCATGATGAGTTGGCAGAGGTTTTATTGGCCGATGCATTGAAAATAGTACCTAAAGAAACCGAGCTTTGACCTCCACCAGCCCAATTGGAAAGGCCTACATTGGCAAAGGTAAATCCTAAGGATCCTTTTTTTTCCCAACTTACGGAGTCCGTAGTTTGGGCATTTACGACCATCCCAACGATGAGGAGAAGGCATACGGTTAAAAGTTTTTTCATGGTAATTGTCTGTACAAATAGATAAAACAAAAGTTGATTTGAATAATTTGACCTCAAAGGTAATAGGTTAGGCTTATTCATGGCTTAGTTCATCTTACTTTTTAATATAAACCTTTGCCTTAACTTTGGACCATGGATGAAAATTTCAAGAATAATCTCTTAGGATTACAGTTGCCCACAGACCCAAGATGGGTGGACATTGCCAAAATGAACATTGAAGAAATCCTTGTCGATCATGCTTATTGTGAGCAAAAGGCTGCATCATCCTGCATTTCGCTGATCATTCTTTACCCTGCAGATGACAGAACTGGTCGAAATGCTTACGCCAGTGGTGGCAGAAGAGTGGAATCATTTTGAAAGGGTACAAGAACAACTGAAGAAGCGAGGGATGTCATTTGGCTTCAATCGCAAGGATGAATATGTAGTTGAGCTTCAAAAAGTGGTGATTAAAGGAGGAAGTCGAAAAAATCAATTGGTTGAAAAACTATTGTTGAATGCACTCATTGAGGCGAGAAGTTGTGAGCGGTTTAAGCTTTTATCACAGCAGATTGTGGATGAAGAATTAAAAACTTTTTACTACGAACTCATGATTTCCGAGGCAGGGCATTATAAAAACTTCATTGGCCTGGCCAAAAGGTATATGCCCGAAGAATATGTCAATAAAAGATGGAAGGAATTTTTGAAGGAAGAAGCCAGGATTATTAACTCATTGAAGGTAAGAGGGGATCGGATGCATTAGCATTACCTTAAGGTGGTGATAGGCTTTTCAAACTCTTGGTTGCCGTTTTACGCTCTCGTCATATTTTTCGAGACTGACTATTTCATTGCGGCCCATTCCTCTTTCAGTTTCTTGGGAAGGCTTTCAACAATGAGGTCATAAGAATGATCGATTAACTCTTTAAATAGCTTTTCAGAGACTGTGCCGTTGGTCATCACAGAGTTCCAATGGGCTTTGTTCATGTGCCAGCCTGGCTTGATGCCAATTTCTCTTTCGCGCAATTCGGCAGCGTATTCAGGGTCGCATTTAAGATTGACGAACTCGTAATGGTCTAAACCTGTGATGGCGAAAATTTTGTTCATCACTTTGAGCACAAGCGTATCAGGCCCAAAAGGGGTGTCTTCCGTTACTCCCTTCTTGGCAAGGCAATATTCTCTGAATTCATCAATATACATAGCTTAAAAAATGAGTTGAGGCAGTGTTACATTCTTGAAATGTATCTTGTAATCATTACAATTAGCGCTACTAAAAACATCAAAATTGAAATCTTATTAATACCATGCATTGCCTTTAAGCTAAAGTTGGTCGGTCTGCTCGGATCTTTCTTTCTAAAGAAATAGCCTAAAACAGGGCCGAAATCAAATGCCTCTTTGGCTGTAATTTTTACAGGAGCACTTTTCTCTTCATTCTTCACTTCTTCGTTCATCGCTTTCTGATTTAAATTTCTTGGTTTACTAATTCTGGTTCAAGCCATTTACCGTCTTCTTTGATAATTTCTATCAATTCGTTTACGGCATTTTCTGAGGGAACACTTCGTTTCATCACTTCTTGCCCTTTGTAAAGTGTGATTTTGCCTTTGCCAGAGCCGACATAACCGTAGTCGGCATCGGCCATTTCACCAGGGCCGTTGACAATGCAGCCCATGATGCCAATTTTAACGCCTTTCAAATGATCGGTGCGTTTGCGGATCATCGCAGTAGTTTCCTGTAAATCGAATAAGGTTCTTCCACAGGAAGGGCAAGAGATATACTCTGTTTTCGTCATTCGCGTTCTGGCCGCTTGAAGAATACCAAAACCAGTTTCGTTTTTCAGCTTTAAGTCAGCCAATTGGTTTTCTTTGTTGGCTTGCTTGTCTACTTGGAGCATAATTCCATCACCAAAACCATCCACCAAAAGTCCACCAATATCGGTGGAGGCATGGATCAAAAAGGTTTCAGCATCGGTAATGGTGTAGTTTCTAGATACTAGAACGGGAATGTTCAATTTCCGCTTTGTCAGTTCAAAGAAAAATCTTCTTAAAGCAGGCATGGCATGTTCATTTTCTGTTGCTAGAATGACCACTAGATTAGAAGCTTCAAGTACCATCATTACCTCTTCATCGAGATCAGCAGCGTTGAGCTTCACAAAATTGAGATGGTCATCAGCATTTTCAGCGTCAGCCAGTTGATCTAAGGTAAAAACAGGATATCGACTTCTTTTATCTGCTAAATTATTCCAGGTGGGGTAGTCAATCAGTTCTTTCAAACCATTCGGCAACATAAAAGAGATGGCTTTGCTGCCTGAGTAGACAAAGTCAGCGCCTTGGTCATTCATTCTCCATTTATCGGGCTCGGGCAGGTAGAAATGACCAATATTTTTTAGGTCTTTAATGGTAACCTCTTCAAACTGACTTAGGTCCGCAATCACCCTTGGTACGTTTGATGCACCAATATTTTGTACCTCTCTTGTTAGTCTTTTGTGATATAGGAATGGATCGATTGGGTTTTCGTCAATCGAAGGGATTGGCGTATGTCCAGCTCTACTTTTGTAACGGTCTACTAGTTTTTGGGCAACGGGCGCTTCATATTCGGGGGCTTCCGTGAGCGAAACTCGAACGGTATCGCCAAGACCATCTTCTAACAAAGTACCGATACCCACCGCTGATTTTATTCTTCCGTCTTCTGCTTCTCCCGCTTCGGTTACGCCTAAATGTAGCGGATAAGGTTTCAGGCCTTCCTCATCTAATTTCTGCACTAGAAGTCGATAAGCTTCCACCATTACTTGGGTGTTGCTCGACTTCATGGAAAGCACAATGTTATAATAATCAAGGTCTTCGCAAATACGCAAGAACTCCAAAGCAGATTCTACCATGCCCAAGGCGGTATCGCCATATCGACTCAAGATTCTATCGGAAAGCGAACCGTGGTTGGTGCCAATTCGCATGGCAGTACCATGGTCTTTGCAGATTTCTACCAAAGGGCTAAATCGTTCACGGATCCTATCTAATTCGGCTTGGTAAGTGATATCGGTGTATTCGATGTTCTCGAATTTCTTTTTATCGGCATAATTACCTGGGTTTACCCTTACTTTTTCTACAATCTGAGCGGCTAGCTCGGCAGCATTCGGGGTGAAGTGGATATCGGCTACCAAGGGCACATTACAACCTCTTTTTCGCAATTCAGCCTTTATGTTTCTGAGGTTTTCTGCTTCTTTAAGGCTCGGGGCGGTGATACGCACCAGTTCACATCCCGATGCCACCATTCGGAGAGTTTCTTCTACAGAACCCAAGGTGTCCATGGTGTCAACGGTGGTCATGGACTGTACAACAATGGGGTTATTACCTCCAATTATTATATCACCAACTTTTACGGGGATGGTCTCTCTTCTGCTGTATTTTATAAGGCTATTGCAGTATTTCTTAACTGCGCTCACTGCTGAATCCATGGGTAGTATACTTACTTCAAAGTTAACCTGAATTGCATTAAAATGTTATTGAAATAAGGGAAAGGTTCTGTGTTAAGTGGCGAAGTGTTCGGATTTGTTATTAGCCCCTTTGAGGGCTTGGTTTGAAATTGAGTTGTCAGGCTACGTACCCATTCTTACAATATTATTTTGTTTCAGCACTCCGAAATGCGCATCGTTTTTTTATGCGTGTGTTCTTGCCAGTTATTTATGACTTTGAGCGATCAACCTTGTGTATTGGCAGTACGCTTAATCAGATTTAAGTTCAGCCAGAAGAGAAATGCGCTTAACGTTGTAAAAAGCAACTTCTGTTATTATAAGCAAGGGCCTCAAATAAAGTCTTGACAACACATATATCTAAAGAGGAACCTCTTAAAATACGCCACTCTTTTTATGTAAAGCCCTGAAAGGGCGCTTTATCAGAACAAAGGGCGAAGTCCTTTGAATATTAGACACTTAATTCCCTTAAGCCCTGAAGGGGCGGGATATCAATCCCACAAATACCTTTCATCGTACTCAACTTTGTATTTCTTGAGAAAGGCCAAATACTCAGACTGGAAAGTTCGGGTAGAATGATGAGTATGTTGATTCTCAATATATGTAATCACCTTTTCTACTTCGGATGGATTGACAGAAAATGCGCCATATCCATCTTGCCAATAGAAGTTAGCCAAGGAAGCGTCTTTGGTTTTCATCCATTTAGATGAATGTGATTTTACTTTCTCAACCAGTGTCATTAAAGCCACTTTCTTCGAGAGTTTGAGTAAAATGTGGATATGATCGGTATAGCCACCAACTTTTAATGCTGGACTTTCTAATTCCTTACAAATCCCTCCTAAATAAGCATGGAGTTCTTGTTCATAAGGTGGTTTAATGTAGGGGTGGCGATTCTTGGTACTAAAAATAAGATGGATGTAGTTTTGCGCGAGTGACTGACCCATAATTATTACGCCCCTGTAGGGCTTATTTAGTGGCTGATTTTAATGAATGGCCTTCGACCATTCTTAAATTATTTCGCCCTTTCAGGGCTTGATAAATTTATACCATTCAATGGTTACTGAATTAATAAAGGGATTGGAAAATATTTATGGATTAATAATTTTTTTACTATAATTCTATATATCCCCCAACTGCGGCCTTAGGATAATTTCTTCTACCACAGTGTTTGGCGAAAGTGCATGTGCTGCAAAAATAGCATCAGCAATATCTTCGGCTTTCATAAAACGATCCAGAGGCAAATCAACACCTTCCCAACTTGAAGTGTAAGTGGCTCCTGCAAGTATGGAAGTCACTCTAATCCCATGAGGTTTCATTTCCTCGCGCAAGGCTTTAGTAAAGCCCAACAAAGCAAATTTCGAGATGCCATAACTACCGCCATTTGGATAAGCCTGAATGCCAGCAATTGAGCCTGTGGTAAAAATATGGCCTGATTTTCTTTTCATCATATCACCAATCAAGGCGCGGGTAAGGTAATAGGCACTGTACAAGTTGGTTTCGATCATCATTTCAAGGTTGCCCTCTTCTTCGGAATGAATACTGCCAGGAAAGAAAACGCCTGTATTGTTCAATAGCATGGCAATAGGCCGATTCAACTCTTTAATAACTTCCGCGAAAGCTAGCACCTCATCTTTTTGAGCGAGATCGGCTTTTTCGGCATAAATGCGAACATTCGGATGCTTACTTTTGAGTTCGAAAACGAGGTTATCAAGCTGGTCTTGGTTTCTGGCGCAAGTTACAATGTCAAAATTCGCTTCAGCGAATTTTTCAACAGTCGCACGTCCAATTCCTTTCGTTCCGCCAGTAATTACAGCCAATTTTTTCATCGTCAAAAATGTTATTCTTTTATGTTCGTTTTAGGATTGACTGAAATTAGAGCTATTTGTTTAATTAAGCAGTCGACAGTCGAATCTTTTCATTCAAGTTTTGTTATTTTACTATCTTATGAATTCAAAGCCTTATTCGAATTCAATAAATCAAGGTCTTAATGAGTAAACTCGGTAAGTATTTAATTTTCATTGGCATCCTTTTTAAGAATCGAGAGACCTTTCGGACCTACGTTCGATTGACGCTCGATGAATGTATCCTCATCGGTATCAACAGCATTGTACTGGTTTCAATTGTCTCTGTTTTTATGGGGGCGGTCTCCACCGTTCAAACCGCCTTTAACTTGGTCAATCCAATCATTCCTAAAAATGTGATCGGATTGGTGGTAAGAGATTTGACGATTCTTGAATTAGCGCCCACCATTACGGCCATTATTTTTGCGGGAAAGGTAGGGTCGAGCATTGCAGGAAATTTAGGCACAATGCGCATTACCGAACAAATCGATGCACTCGAAGTGATGGGGATCAATTCAGCTTCGTATTTAGTGTTGCCAAAGATTGTCGCTACCCTGATCATGTATCCGTTATTGGTAATTTTGGCAGGTGTATTGGCCATTTCAGGCGGCTACTTAGCGGCAAGGTTTGGTGAAGTACTGCCTGTTACAGATTATTTGAACGGTTTGAGGTTAAATTTTAATCAATTCGGTGTGGCATTCGCGCTGATTAAATCAGTGGTTTTTGGATTTTTGATTTCATCGGTTTCGGCCTTTATGGGATATTATACTAAGGGAGGGGCTTTAGAAGTAGGCCAAGCCAGCACTCAGGCGGTAACGGTAAGTTGTATCGCCATTTTATGCAGTGATTTTATTTTAGCTCAACTTCTTTTGGTGAAATGATAGAGGTAAAAGACATTGTCAAATCGTTTGACGAAAAGGTAGTTTTGAATGGCATTTCAGCCACTTTCGAAAAGGGAAAAACTAACCTCATCATAGGTGCCAGTGGATCGGGCAAGAGTGTTTTGCTCAAGAATATTGTTGGCTTGTTCAAGCCCGATTCGGGAGATATATTTTACAATAGACGTGATTTCATTCATGCCAATCGTGATCTCAAGACAGAAATCCGAAGAGAAATAGGCATGCTTTTTCAAGGAGGTGCGCTTTTCGATTCAATGACGGTGGAGCAGAATGTGAAATTTCCTCTCGATATTCTCACCAAAATGCCCGAAGATGAGAAGTTGGATCGAGTGAATTTTTGTTTGAAGAGAGTAAAGCTCGAAGATACCAACAAAAGAATGCCTTCGGAAATCAGTGGAGGGATGCAAAAAAGGGTAGGTATAGCCCGTGCCATCGTAAATAACTCTCAGTATCTATTTTGTGATGAACCGAATTCAGGGCTTGATCCAATCACTTCCATCAAGATTGATCACTTGTTGGAGGAAATAACACAAGAATATCAGATTACTACGGTGATTGTAACGCACGATATGAATTCGGTGATGGAGATAGGAGAATACATCCTATTTCTTTGCAACAGCAATAAGCTTTGGGAAGGCAATAGTGATGATATTATGCATTCTGGAGTTCAAGAACTTGACGAGTTTGTTTTTGCCAACAAAATGATGCGCAAGTTCAGGGATCAATATTAACGCGCTATTTTTCGATCAACCTATAAAGTCCTTTTCCTTCAACACCAACATATAAATAGCCATCATTGCCCATTTCGACATTGCGAACACGGCCAATGCCTTCTGCGATTTTTTCTTGCCTTACCACTTTGTTGTTTTCAATGACGCACCTTTCTAAGTAGTTGAATTTCAGAGAGCCTACAATTAAATCGCCATCCCAACCTTCATATTTAGAGTTTTGGACGAATGCCATGCCGCAAGGGGCAATTGAGGGTACCCAATAAATAACTGGCTGTTCCATTCCATCCATTGCTGTTTTGTCTGTGATGGCTCCACCGCCATAATTTTCTCCATAAGTGATCAGCGGCCAGCCATAATTTTTTCCTTTTCCAATAATATTGACTTCATCCCCACCTTGTGGGCCATGCTCATGCGACCAAATTTCGCCTGTAGTGGGGTTGGTAGCCAAACCCTGAGGATTCCTGTGACCATACGAGAAGATGGCAGCTTTGGCATTGGCAGTATTTACAAAAGGGTTATCAGAAGGAATACTTCCATCGTCTTTCAATCGATAAATTTTGCCACCATCTCTGGTAATGTCTTGGGGGTTAACATCTCTGTTACCTCGATCACCAATTGAAAAATAGACATGATTTTGAGCGTCAAAGGCAATTCTACTTCCAAAATGTTGACCAGCTGTGGTATTCGGTGAGCCTTTGTAAAGTACTGTATGATTCTCGAACCCCGTTCCATTCCATTGCGCCCGAGATAAGGCGGTCATGGCTCCATTGCCTTCGCCTTCATTGCTGGCATAGGTAAAATATACCCAACCATTACTCTCAAAATCAGGATGAAGCTCAATGTCCAATAAGCCACCTTGGCCTCGATTGGTAGCTTGAGGGCCACCATCAACATTGTTATTGATTACTGCATCATTTTCAATTAGAAAGATGCTGCCTGATTTTTCGGTAACTAAGATTTTCCCATCGGGTAGAAAAGCCATTCCCCAAGGGTTTTGAATAGCATCAGTGACCAATTGTGGTTGCAGGGCTGAACTCGCAGTTTGGTTTTCAATGGAGGCTTCAATTTGGTTTTGGGCTTCACAAGAACTACAAATCGCCAACTGAAGGAGTAATAATATTTTGAACTGTCGCATGGTATTAGATTTTCTGGATAACAATCTAACCTACGTAATTTGTTTGAAGGAAGGTTTAAATAGCGCCTTCGAACCTCAAATTGCTACCTCCTATAAATAGATTTTAGCACTTCTAACTTACCATCAATTTCTGGCAGGGCGGTGATCCCCAAAATGTGAGCCACTAGCGGATAGATATGCACATTTTCGAACTTCGGTAATTTAGCGCCAGCCTTAATATTCGGGCCATTGGCGTAAAAAATGGCACCCATATCCTCGGTAGTATAAGGGTCGAAACCATGCTCGCCTCTGGTAATTCCTGCAGCGATTTGACGGGCTTTATTACTTGCAGAAGTGAGGTAGTAATCTTCGTCCATGGTAATGAGAATATCACCAACGCGATCATTATCATAATGCCATTGGGCTGGAAATTCACTTTTTTTATAAACCTTAAAGTGATTTTCTTTGGCTTTTAGTGTGCCATATACTTTGTCAATATTGGCTTTGTCGCTAACATAAAAGTGGGCATGCGCTCCGTTACTCACAAACCTAAATTCCGATGGATCAAGGTCTTTTAATAGATCTTCGGTAGTGAAGAGATTTTCATCTTTAGGTTGGATTTCATTCATGCCATGGTCGGACGCAATAATTACGTTCACTGGCAAATCCACATTTTTTAATTCCGCCATAAGCAGGCCTAACAATCGGTCGGCTTCTAAAACGGTGTTTTTTGTTTTTTCTGAATTTGGGCCAGAAGCATGGCTTTCACTGTCTACTAAAGAGAAATAAAGCGATATGAAATTCGGTCGCTGGTCTTGCGGAAGTTTAAGCCAGTCTATGACTGCTGCTATGCGGTCTTCATTTTTTACATCGCCATCGTAAATGTGGTAATAATCTGGAAAACTGCCTGCAATGGCAGTTTCGGAGCCTACCCAAAAATAGGAAGCCGACTTCATACCGTTTTTTTGAACCAACTGCCAAAGTGGTAAACCACCATAGAATACTGGATTTTCCACAAGCTCTCGATTGCGCATGCCGTATTGCACGTCAAGGGTGGGGTCATAAAAGCTGTTGTCTACTAAACCATGATTTCCAGGATAAAGTCCCGTGACCATGGTATAGTGATTGGGGAAGGTCTTGCTCGGAAAAGAGGGCATCATGGCTTCGGCACTAGCGCCATTGGCGATGAATGACTTAAAATTAGGGGCGTCAAATTTTTCGACATAGTCGTGTCTGAATCCATCGAATGAAATCATGATGACATAAGGTCTTTCTTGAAATTCTCGAGTTTTGGCAATAGAAACAAAGCCCAAAACGACTACAAGAATGATTAACTCGAAATACTTTTTCATGATGTCCACTTTCCGAAAGTAAAAGTAGTGCCTTTGTGACTGTTTGATGAAGTCTTTAGTGTTATCTTTTATTTAATAACTGTTCACTTTGGGTCGAAAGCTGTTCAGTCAAGATAGTCTAAATCCATGTCCACGGTCAAGTCTAGCTCGTCCATTATGGTTTTGGCCAGTCCTTTACATCGGCTCATTTCGTATTTATAGAAGAATTTGAGTGTATGGATTTTAGCCTCGTAAAATTCTTTTGAGAATGGTTTCTCTTCTGCATCTAAAGCATTTTGTGCCGAAACGCCCATTTTGAGCCATTGCCAACCAATTACAATCGTTCCGAATAAATCCATGAAAACCGTAGCATCGGCCAAGTACCTTTCGAAATCGCCATTCTGGGCTTTTGGCATTAGCGTGCCGAGCACCTTCTGAATTAAAGACAGGTTTTCACCCAACTCTCTAATGTAAGATTGAAGTGATTCATGGGCACTGGCTTGATAAATGGTTTGCTGAATTTCCTGAGCAAGCCATTCCAAAACTTTTCCATTCTTAAGTCCTACTTTTCGGCCTAACAAGTCGAGTGACTGAATGCCCGTTGTCCCTTCATAAATCGAAATGATCCTTATATCGCGGTAATATTGCTGAAGGATAAAGTCCATGCAAAAACCATAACCCCCCAAGATTTGTAGTCCTGTGCTGACGGCCTCAAGCCCTTTTTCTGAAGGGTAAGTTTTTGTGATCGGGGTGAGCAATTCGAGTAATTGATTGTAGCGCACTTTTTCTTCACCTTCCGTGATGTGCTCTTGATCTACATAATAGGAAGTTTGCATCACCAAGCTTAAAGAACCTTCAACAATGGCTTTTTGGAAAAGCAACATACGTTTTACATCGGGATGGTTGATGATTAAAGTCTGTTCCTCGTCAATATCTTTTCTGCCAGATGAAGTAAGTTTTCTGCCTTGAGGCCTTTCTTTGGCATATTGTAGCGAAGCATAATAGGCTGCAGAAGCGATGCCTGTGCCCATTCTACCAGTTGCAATACGGGCTTCATTCATCATTTGGAACATGTAGGTCAGTCCGCGGTTGGCTTCGCCAACCAAGTATCCTTGGCTTCCTTCAAAGACTAAATGAGCCGTACAGTAACCTCTTTGCCCAAGCTTTTCGAACTCTCCAGCTATAATGACCTTGTTATCTGAGAAATTACCCTGAGCATCAACCTTCTTCTTCGGCACAACAAAAAGAGAAACGCCTTTGGTGCCAGAGGGTGCACCTTCAATTCTGGCTAACACCAAATGAATGATGTTTTCTGCAAATTGATGATCGCCAGAAGAGATAAATATTTTTTGTCCGTTGATGGCGAAAGTACCATCTCCATTGTCTTTGGCAGTGGTCATTACATCCGATAATGACGAGCCAGCCTGAGGCTCTGTCAAGCACATGGTGCCTGTCCATTCAAGGCCCATCATTTTAGAAGCATAGGTCGATTTGAGGTAATCGCTGCCAAAGGAAACAATCAGGTTTGCCGCTCCCGCAGTCAGCCCTAAATAACCAGAAACATGGTTATTGGCGGCTTCCATAATGAAGTAGAGCGTGTGGAAAACCACATTTGGCAATTGTAAACCACCATCTTTTTCTTCGAAAAGTGCGGCAACCAATCCCATTTCGCCAGATTGCTTTAAGATTGTTTCGAATTGAGGGTGGATTTTGATAGCTCCATCTTTGTATTGCGATGGCTTTTCGTCCATTTCTTTGATAAATGGATGAACACTTTTATCGCAGAATGTTTTTACAGCATCGAGCAACATATCTATCGAAGCGCGATCGTAAGCAGCATATCGATTTGCAGAAAGAAGTTGTTCGGTTTGATGCACATCATACATCAGAAACCGAATGGTATCCATGTTGACGTATTGGTTTTGAGTAGCCATTGCCAAAGATTTTCCTGAATATAAGAGATAAAATGAAAAAGACTTTGCTGGAAAGCTTCAAATTATCAATTCAAAAATGGGATGTTCACAGGAGCGGGGCGAGCAGTCGGCAAACTGATTCAAGTAGTTTTTGCCTTATGCTTCTTCTTCTCCAACTGCGAATTTCAAGTTGAATGCAGTCTTCTTTGTCTTTTTCGAAATTCTGCACCAAGACAGCGGCAATTTCTTTGTCGTAGATGTAGCAGTTGACTTCATGGTTCAGGTCGAAGCTGCGGTAATCCATATTTGCAGAACCAAGCGCAGCAAATTGATCATCGATGGTCAAAGTTTTTGAATGAAGAAATCCCTTTTTATAGCGAAAAACCTTAATGCCAACGTCTAGTAAGGTCTTTAGAAATGATTCTGAAGCGGCTTGAACAATCCATGAATCCGAGTCGCTCGGAATCATTAATTCCACTGCAACACCACTTTTTGCAGAGGTGATTAATGCATTCAATATACTTTCGTTGGGAATGAAATAGGGGGTTGCAATTTGTATTTTTTGACTTGCTGCATTGATGGCCATGTAGAAGGAATCCATGATACTGGCCAATTCCCAGTCGGGTCCGCTGGCATTGATTTGAACATAGGTGCTTCCCTCAGGTACTTTAATTTTCGGGAAGTATTCTTTTTTGTTGTCCCAGATTTTTTTGGTAACAAACTGCCAGTTGAGTATAAAGAGTAGTTGGAGGGTTTTGACGGCTTCCCCTTCCAATTTTAAATGGGTATCGCGCCAATAAAGGGTTTGGCTACCATTGTTGATGTACCGATCATCGATGTTGATGCCACCCGTAAAGCCCACAAGTCCATCAATCACAATAATCTTTCGATGGTTTCGGTAATTGATTTTAGAAGTGAAGGAAGGAAAAAGCACAGGCATGAATTCTTGAATATCGACACCCGCGGCAATCATTTCTGAAAAATACTTTTTGTTCAGCCCTAAACTGCCCACGCCATCAACTATCATCCTTACTTCGACCCCTTCTTTGGCCTTGGTCATCAATAGTTGGCTGATTTCCTGACCAATATGATCATTGACGAAAATGTAGTATTCAATGTGGATATGGCTTTTGGCCTCCTTTAACGCTTCGAGTAGGGCAGGAAATTTTTCCTCACCATTTTTTAAAACGGTGAGCTTGTTTAAGCGCGACAATGGTGACAAATCCCGATTTAAAAAACTGATGAGCTTATCAAATTTGTTGTCAATGGATTCTAGATTGTGTATGGCCAACCTGTTTTTACTTAAATATTTATCAACATAGCGCTGGCCAAATGCGGTATTGATGAGTTGGTTTTTTGAGAATATCCTACGTTTTCGAATGTTCTGTCCAAAGAAAAGGTAGATGACTAGCCCCAAGACAGGCAAGAGCATTAAAAGTAGAAGATAAGAATGCGTCTTTAAAGGATTTCTGTTTTCGAGCAGCATGTTGATGGCTACTACAAAAACGGTAAGATAGTAAACGCCCAAAAAATAGGGGGACAGCGCGAACCAATATTCAAACATGGCTGAATTTAGTGATTTAAGCGTTGGCTTTAATTACAGTTTGAAGCTTATTTCTTCAATACAACTGTCTTTTTGGTAATGGCGCTCTTTTTAGCGGCATCCAAGATTTCCACTACAATCATATTGTTTTCAAGAGAAGATAAGTCGAAAGGCTTTAATTGGATTTTATTACGGATTACGGCTTCAAACAAAGAAAAAGGATCATTGTAGGGCGCTTCTCTTTCTGGTAATTCCAGCTTCTCTTCACTAAATCCATCATAGCCTTCGGACATTCGAATTCTTAAATTATTACGATTGTCTGCATACATCACACCGGTTAGACCATATACTTCCATGTCTTTTCGGCCAATGGGCCAGTTCCATGAAGGCTGAATGGTGGCTTGTGCATCGCTGTAAGAAAGGATGATGGTAGCCTCATCGTCCACTTTTGGGTTGTTCTCAGCTTGAAACTGTTGAGTAACTGCAGTCACAGAAATTGGTCGTTTCCCTTCTTGCAACCATGTCATCAAATTGGCGCCATAACATCCAAAATCTGTAATCGCCCCACCTCCATTTTGAACAGGGTCGGTAAGCCAATCCAAAAACTCGCTGTTCACACCAATTTTCTTCGGACCCTTGTGACCATCATTCACAATTACTTTTCTCATGTCCCCAATTTTGCCTTGGTCCAGCAGCTCTTTTAATTTGTGATTGGAAGGATACCAAGTGGTTTCGTAATTGGTGAGTAAATGGATATTGTGTTTTTTGGCCAAAGCAGCCATTTTATTGGCGTGCTCCATGTTCACGGCCAAAGGTTTTTCAACCATTACATGAATTCCTTTAGGGGCACAAAATTCGACCACCTCTAGGTGCTCATAAATTGTCCCAAAAGCGGTTACGGCTTCTGGCTTTTTCGCGGCAATCATTTCAGCCATGGTTTTGAAAACAATGCTCATGCTGTAGCCATGTTGGTCGGCATATCGTTGGGCAAGTTCTCGATTGGGTTCTACGATCCCTACTATCTCAATGTCTCCAATATTTTCACGACCTAGAATCCAGTGCACATGGGTATGGGTCAGGCCAATAACACCAACTTTTAAAGGGGTGGTTTGTGCAATACTGTTGAACGACATCAGAAAAATGACAGAAGAAATGAAAAGGAGTTTACGAAGCATATGGTCAAAACTTTTGCAGGGAAATGAAACATCATCTCTAAGATAACACATCTACTACAACAAGTAAGCTGAACTGAGAGATGGAATTGATTAATGCTGGATAAATTGAAGCAAAGCCCTATAAAGCCTATGCAAAGGCAGTCCCATTACATTGTAAAAATCGCCTTCTATCTTCTCAATGCCAATCATGCCAATCCATTCTTGAATGCCATAAGCCCCAGCCTTATCAAATGGCTGGTATTTTTTGATATAATGATCTATTTCAGCAGTCGTCAAAGTGGCGAAGGTCACTTTGGTGGTTTCTGAAAAAGTAATTCTTTGATCGCTTGTTCTTAAACAAACACCTGTAATTACCTCATGCGATTTTCCAGATAGCATTTCAATCATACCGAAGGCTTCGTTGTAATCAGCGGCTTTATTCAAGATTTTGCCATTGCAAATCACAGTTGTATCGGAGGTCAAGATCAGTTCATTTTCGGCTAATGCATCAAAAGCCTCAGACTTCTTAATGGCTAAGAATTCAGACACTAAATTTGGATCAAGGTCTTCTGGAAAGTCCTCGTCCACATCTTTTGTCCTGATTTCAAAATCTACCTCTAAAGAGCGAAGCAATTTTTGTCTTCTAGGCGATTTAGAGGCCAATATCAAACGGTAAGCTAAATTCATCTTCTTTGATTGAGCCAAATAAATATCCACTAATGACTTTAGGGTAAAAATAAGTTGATTTTTGTGGCATGGTATAACCCGATCTGCAAACGGATTTTACTTCTTCCATGCTGATGTCTTGCGTTATAATGGCGAAATCCGCCTCTCCAGACATGGTTTCTGAAAGGCAATTGGCAAAATTCCTTTCAAAAGTAATATGATCAAATCTCCGTTGGTCTTTGCCTAAAATTCCGAGTGCCTTTTCGATAATAAAATAATGCATTACCGTAAGGTCAAGGTCTTTTATCACTTGAGGGAAATTCCATTTTAAGTTGGGATGGGCTTCGGGTTTCAACCTGATTTTCACCGCTTCGTTGCCAAACAATAAACCAAAGGCCCATTTTTTACCGAGAATAATGTCGGGAATATCGTTAGGGTTATCCAACGGCTTGATGATAAAGTCTTCGGATAATTTTTCCAGTAATAGGTCTTTGTCAAAGTTTTCGAGCCCAGAAAGCACTCTATGGGTTGGTAGTATTCTTAGATCATCCGATTCTCCATTTGTGAGGTACATCAAATGATAATTATAAGCCTCCCTTCCTGTATGGTGTGGATTATCGGCTTTTCTTTTTTGTTTATAGAGCAATGAGCCCTCGTATCGGTGATGGCCATCGGCTAAAATTACCTGTTGAGGTTTGAGTTTCGCAATGAATTTTTGAATCACTTCATAGTCATGAATAACGCTCAACACATCGCGCACACCCTGATAGTCTTCGTTATCATAAATCGGGTTGAGCATACTTTCATCCATGTACTGTTCCAGCTCAAACTCGGGATCTAAATACAGTCCGTGCGTTGGGCTCACATTCATTTGACTATGTTCCAAAATGTCTACCCTATCGTTTACGGAGTGGGGCATGGTGTTCTCGTGCCGAAGAATATCTGAGGTGGTTTTGTTCCAATCTGTAGTTCTAATGAATGCGATAAAGCCTTTTCGGACATAGTTTTTTCTGCTCCCTGGTAAAGAAAAATGCTGATAGTAAACATATATCCCCGGAATACCATCTTGTTCAATGATCCCAGCTTTTTTCCAAGCCTCGGCAGTCTCTTTCTGACTTAGAATGTCCTTTGGAACGCTAAGGTGAATGCTATTATAAGGATTATGGTAAAGGGCTTCGCGTTGCTGTTTAGAAACCACATCAAAAAGTGGAGAGGCGAGCTCATCAATTTTTTTTGACAGGTCTTTATTGTAGCGCCAAGCGCGGAAGGGTCTTATTTCTGCCATAGATTTAGTCTCTTACCCTTAATTTCCAATTGCTAGGTTGGTTGTCTTTAACTTTCATATGGGCAGAATTTTTATCCTCAACCACCATAGCAGCCAAAACTGCGGCTATTTCCATGTGCTCTGGGTTTAGTTTTTGAAGCATTTCAGGTTTGAAATAATTCTGAACGAATTTGGTATCGAATTTCCCCGAAGTAAACGCCTCATGCTGAATGGCGAATTCACAGAAGTTCAAGGTGGTTTTCACTCCGGTGATATCGTATTCCTGAATTGCTCTCACCATTCTTTGAATTGCTTCCGTTCTATCTTTGCCATAGGTTACCAATTTGGCAATCATCGGGTCATAGTAAATCGGAATGTCCATGCCCTCTTCAAAACCATCATCAACCCGTACTCCAGGACCTTTAGGGGGCTGGTAAGTGGTTAGCTTTCCGATATCGGGCAAGAAATTATTGGTTGGGTCTTCGGCATATACCCTCACTTCTAGGGCGTGGCCTTTGATTTTTAAATCTTCCTGCTTAAAGCTTAATGGATGCCCTTCTGCAATTAGGATTTGCTCTTTGACCAAATCAATGCCAGTGATTTCCTCCGTCACGGGGTGTTCAACTTGAAGTCGGGTATTCATTTCTAGGAAGAAGAAATCGACATTTTCGTCCACAATGAATTCCACCGTTCCGGCACCGTAGTAGTTGCACGAACGGGCAACGCCCAACGCGGCTTCGCCCATAGCTTTTCTTTTTTCTGGGCTAAGTAAAGAAGAAGGGGCTTCTTCAATTACTTTTTGATGCCTTCTTTGGATAGAGCAGTCTCGTTCAAAAAGATAGACCAAATTGCCATGCTTGTCACCAAGTACTTGAATTTCAATGTGTCGTGGCGAAGTAATATATTTTTCAACGAATACGGAGCCATCACCAAAAGCAGATTGTGCTTCGCTAATGGCACGTTTCATTTGCTCTTCTAATTCCTCTGGTGCTTCTACCACCCGCATTCCCTTACCGCCACCGCCTGCGCTGGCCTTGATCAATACCGGGTAGCCAATTTGCTCGGCAATTTCTTTTGCTTCTTTTGCTTCGGTAACTGCATGGTTTACGCCCGGTACCATGGGAACATTATAATGAGAAACTGCTTCTTTTGCGGCCAGTTTGTCGCCCATTACCTCTATCGATGAAGGGGACGGGCCAATAAAGATGATACCGTTGTCTTCGGCCATCTTTGCGAATTTTGAGTTTTCGGAAAGAAAACCGTAGCCAGGGTGAATTGCATCCACATCAAGTGATTTACAGACCTCTATAATCTTGTCGCCCAACAGATAAGATTGAGCAGAAGGAGGGGGGCCAACGTTCACGGCTTCATCAGCATATTTTACATGAGGTGAATTCCTGTCCGCATCGCTGTAAATCGCTACCGTTTTAATACCCATTTCTTTGGCAGTCCTCATTACCCTTAGGGCAATTTCGCCTCGATTGGCCACTAAAATTTTCCTTATTTTCTTGATTTCCATACCCGTCAAAATTTACGCTACAATGCTACTTAATTATCCTTTAAAATCTATCCAGAACTTAGGATATATCCCTTTGACTTTTTGATAAATGGCGTTTAAAGTGTTACCTTCGCCCCTTTATTTATAGCAAAAGTTAATCAACTTAAAGCCTTAAGGAATTGGATCTATTTGAAAAGTTAATGGCCGATAATGGCCCACTGGGAAAGCATTCAGAGATATCAGAAGGATATTTCACATTCCCAAAATTAGAAGGTGAAATCGCTCCCCGAATGAAGTTCAAAGGGAAAGAAGTGCTGACATGGAGTTTGAATAATTACTTGGGCTTGGGCAACCTACCTGCGGTTCGAGAAGCAGATGCCAAAGCTGCCGCGGATTGGGGTTTAGCGTATCCTATGGGCGCCAGAATGATGTCAGGCAATACTGATTATCATGAAGAATTGGAGCAGGGCTTGGCCACTTTTGTGGGTAAAGAAGCCGGGTATTTATTGAATTTTGGTTATCAAGGTGTGCTTTCTATTATAGATGCGCTGGTAGACCGTAAGGATGTAATCGTTTATGACGCAGAATCTCACGCTTGTATCATTGATGGTGTAAGATTGCACATGGGCAAAAGATTCGTTTTCCCTCACAATGATCTTGAAAACCTAGAAAAACAACTTCAAAGGGCCACAAGATTAACAAATGAAACGGGTGGAGGAATTCTTGTAATCACTGAAGGTGTATTTGGGATGACTGGTAACCTTGGAGATCTGAGAGGAATTGCTGACTTAAAGAAAAAATTCGATTTCAGACTACTGGTAGATGACGCTCACGGCTTTGGAACAATGGGAGCAACTGGAGCAGGAACTCACGAACACCTGAATTGCGTGGATGAAGTGGATTTGTACTTTTCAACTTTCGCCAAGTCAATGGCCTCTATAGGTGCTTTTGTGGCAGGAAATAAGAAGATTATACATTACCTGAAATACAACATGAGATCGCAAATCTTTGCGAAAGCATTGCCAATGCCATTTGTAATTGGTGGACTGAAACGTTTGGAGATTATTAAAAAGCAGCCTGAACATAAAGCAAAACTTTGGCAAATCGTAGATGCTCTTCAGGGTGGTTTGAAAGAAAAGGGATTTAGCATTGGTACCACAAAATCAAGTGTTACACCCGTGGTGCTTAATGGTACAGTGGGCGAAGCAGCAACTTTGAGCAAAGACCTTAGAGAAAACTTCAATATCTTCTGTTCAGTAGTTATTTACCCAGTTGTGCCTAAAGGGATGATTATCCTAAGATTGATTCCAACAGCATCACATTCTATCGAAGATGTGAACGAAACTATTGCAGCTTTTGAGGCGATAAAATGGAAGCTTTCTAGTGGCGAATATAAAAATGCAGAACTCGCGGCTGCTTTTGGTGAGTAATTCAAAAAAAAACGGCCTATTTGTTGCACAAAGAGTATTTTGACTTAAATTGCTATCCAATCAAACATTTTATCAACAACCTTAAAGCACAATAATATGAGCAGATTTAGTGAAGTAAAAAACTTGGTAGACTCTTTAGAGGGTGATTTCGAAAAGTTCTATGACAAAAAGAACCAAGCTGCTGGTACTAGAGTTAGAAAAGGAATGCAAGACCTTAAGAACCTAGCACAAGAAATCCGAGTTGATGTTCAAAACATTAAAAACGAGGGATAATCCTCAATCGAGATAAAAGAAAGGCCAATCGAGAGATTGGCCTTTCTTTTTTTAAGTAGTTCATTTTTAGTTGATTAACGCTTTTATTTTCTCCTTTAAGCCGTCTGAGGCTGGTAAAAGCGGCATTCTTACATAGTTATTGCAAACTTGCATTTCTTCCAAAACCTGTTTAATTCCAACAGGATTGCTTTCTACATACATCAACGGGTTAATCTCTAAAAGCTCCATTGTAGCGGCAGTGGAGGCAACAAAATCAGCGGCTAGGGCACTATGAGTGATTCGTTTGAAAGTTTCAGGAAAGGCATTTGCCAGCACAGAGATCACACCTACTGCACCAGTGGACATCATTGGAGTAGTGAGTAAATCATC
>Ga0066644_10000070_pt1 | contig 56841 bp, 50 predicted proteins | sample CryGeyCG2114_020_FD_62735 | JGI IMG/M metagenome (GOLD analysis project Ga0066644, IMG submission 62735) | Groundwater microbial communities from aquifer - Crystal Geyser CG15_big_fil_post_rev_8/21/14_0.20 | ecosystem: Environmental > Aquatic > Deep subsurface > Groundwater | place: USA: Utah...
ATGATCGTCGTCATGGCCGCCAAGGGCTATCCCGGCAAGTACCGTAACGGAAGCGAAATAAACGGCCTGGACGCCGCCGGCGCGGTCGACGGCGTGGTCGTGTTCCATGCCGGCACGACGCTGGCGGAGGGCAAGGTGGTCGCCAGCGGCGGCCGCGTGCTGGGCGTCACGGCCATCGGCAAGGACGTCAGGGAGGCCCAGGCGCGGGCCTATGCGGCCGTCGACCTGATCGACTGGTCCGAAGGCTTCTGCCGCCGCGACATCGGCTGGCGGGCGGTCAAGCGATAGTCCGCCGGCGGGCTGTCTTTTGCCCCCGGCCGCCGGTCCCTATATAGAGCACAGCGAACGAACGGCCGCGCGGCATCGCGCGGCACAGGACGAAGGAAACGACTTGATGGACGACAAGACCCGCACCGAAGTGGAGGCCGCCGCCTTTCGCGGCCTGATCAAGCACCTGCAGAAGCGCACGGACGTGCAGAACATCGACCTGATGAACCTGGCCGGGTTCTGCCGCAACTGCCTGGCCAAGTGGTATTCCGCCGAGGCCCGGGCGCGCGGCGAGGACGTCGACTACGACGCGGCGCGCGCCGTCGTCTACGGCATGGCCTACGACGAATGGAAGGACAAGTTCCAGGCGCCGGCGAGCGACGACCAGAAGCGGAAGTTCGAGGACACCAAGCCCCTTCACGCCGAAATCAGCGGTCATAACTGACCCGATGGACGGCACGGCGCCCGATTTCTGGCCCAATTCCGGCTACCGCCTGCTGGCGCGGGACGGCGCCGGGCACCTGGCCGTGACCGACGCCTTCCTGCGCGCCTATCTGCAGCGCCCGGAAATCGCCCCCATCGCGGAGTCCTGCGACGCCGAACGCGCCCTGCACGGCGCCCTCATGGCCAATCCCCGCGAAGCCGTCGGCGAGGCCCGCATCGACGCCATGGCCGACGAGGACGCGCGGGACAACTACCGGGTGATGCTGGCCTTCCGCGACCGCCTGATCGCCGCCGGCACGATCGAGGCCTGCTATCTGGACATCTTCCGCCAGGGCGGCGTCACCATCCCGCCCATGTTCGTCGACCAGATGGCTCACGTGATCGCGCGGCGCATCATCGACGGCACGGACGACCCGTTCCGTGCCCGCGCGGCGGAGCTTCTGTTCCGCGAACAGACGGTGACGCTCAAGGACGGCGCGGTCCTGCTGGGCGACACGGAAACGGTCGAGATGCTGGCGGCCACGGGCGGCATGGGGGCGCTCGGCAAGCTGGTGGTCGACAGCGGCGCCCAGGCCCGCCAGGTCGACATGGACGTGCTGCAGACGGAAACGGCCGCCATCTACTGGGACCGCAACGAACGCTACGACACCGTGCTCGACATCTCCTTCGCGCGGCCGGGGCTGGACGCGCTGTGCCGCGTGCTCGAAGCCTGGGTCCGCCATTTCCTGCAGGCCGAAATCTCGATCCAGCCGGTGCAGGAAATCAACGACGAGAAATGGGTCTGGCACCTGGGCTTGGACGCCGAGGCCTCAGGCCTGCTCAACGATCTCTACCAGGGCAACGAGGTCGACGACGCCCGCATGGAACGGCTGCTCAGCCTCTTCCGCCTCGACTTCAAGGACCCCAACCAGATGGCCGCCGATGTGCGCGGCAAACCCATCTATCTGGCGCTCTGCATGACGCCGGAAAAGCGCCTGCGCCTGAAACCGCAGAACCTGCTGGTCAACCTGCCGCTGGCGGCGGAATCCTGACCCGGTTCAATTGGTTACCCCCGCTTGTCCTGGAAGAACGCCCTCAGCAGATCGGCGGCGGCCGTCTCGCCCACGCCGCCGACCACCTCGGGCGCGTGGTGGCAGGTCGGCTGGGAGAAGAAGCGGGGCCCGTGTTCGACGCCGCCGCCCTTGGGGTCGTAGGCGCCGAAATAGAGCCTGCGGATGCGGGCATGGCTGATGGCGGCGGCGCACATGGCGCAGGGCTCCAGCGTTACGTAGAGATCGCAGCCGGCAAGGCGCGGCTCGCCCTTGGCCTTGGCGGCGCGGCGCAGCGCCAGGATTTCCGCATGGGCGGTCGGGTCGTGCGCCGCCTCGGTCTCGTTGCCGGCGCGGGCAATCACGTTCCCCGTCGCCGCGTCGACGACGACCGCGCCCACGGGCACCTCGCCGCGCGCCTGGGCGGCGCGCGCCTCGTCCAATGCCCGGGCCATGAAGCCGTCGGATGCCGGTCTGTCCATGGCGTCAACATACTCCGGGCCTGACCGCCGTCAATGCTTGCCGCCGCCCTTCGCGAGACCTATGTTCCCCGCCATGTCCGAAGACGCTCCCGAACGCATTGCCAAGGCGATCGCCCGTGCCGGCCTGTGCTCGCGCCGCGAGGCCGAACGCTGGATCGAGGCCGGGCGCGTCGTGGTCGACGGCAGGAAGCTGACCAGTCCGGCGCAGACCGTAACCGGGGCGAGTCTCATCCTGGTCGACGGCAAGCCCCTGCCGGGCAAGGAGCCGCCCAAGCTGTGGCGCTATCACAAGCCCGTCGGCCTGGTCACCACCCACAAGGATCCGGAGGGCCGGCCGACCGTGTTCGACCACCTGCCCGACGGCCTGCCGCGCGTGGTTTCCGTTGGCCGCCTCGACCTCAACTCCGAGGGCCTGCTGCTGCTCACCAACGACGGCGGCTTGGCGCGGCGGCTGGAACTGCCCGCCAACGGCTGGAACCGGCGCTACCGCGTGCGCGTGCACGGCCAGGTGAAGCCCGAGGACCTTGCCAGGCTCGCTCGCGGCGTGACCGTCTCCGGCGTGCGCTACGGCCCGATCCGGGCCGAGATCGACGAGACCGATGCGGCCGAGAAGGTGCGCAAGGGTTTCGCCAACCACTGGCTGTCGGTGAGCCTGACGGAAGGCAAGAACCGCGAAATCCGCAAGGTGATGGAGCACCTGGGACTTTCCGTGAACCGGCTGATCCGCACGGCCTACGGGCCGTTCCAGCTCGGCAACCTGCCGCGCGGCCAGGCCGCCGAGATCAAGGGCAAGACGTTGAAGGAGCAACTCGGGAAGGCGCTCGGCTGATGCGCATCGCCAAATGAGAATTGTCGGCGGCAGGTTCCGGGGCAAGAAGCTCATCGCGCCCGAAGGCGCCGACCTGCGCCCGACGTCGGACCGGGCGCGGGAATCCGTCTTCAACATCCTGGCCCACGGCAAGGCCGCGATCGACCTGGACGGCATCACCGTGGTCGACATGTTCTGCGGCACGGGCGCGCTGGGGTTGGAGGCCATGTCCAGGGGCGCCGCCCACGGCGTATTCGCCGACCGCAACCCGGCGCACCTCAAGATCGCCAAGGACAACGCGGCCGCCATGGGCCTGTGGCGGGAATGCCTGATGCTGGGGCTTGAGTGCACGCATCTGGCCGTTCCGCCGCGCGCCGCCAAGACGCCGGCCGGGCTCGCGTTCCTCGACCCGCCCTACGGCCAGGGCCTGGCCGACCCGACGCTGCGCGGCCTCGTCAACAAGGGCTGGCTGGCGCCCGGCGCCATCGTCGTCGTCGAGGTCGGGGCCGAGGAGGCGCTGCGCGGCACGCGGGGCTTCGAGGTCCTGGACGAGCGCACCTACGGCGCCGCCAAGGTCTATTTCCTGCGATGGCCCGGGCCTACTTCTTGAACAGGTTCGAATAGGCGGCGATCCTCAGGCGCAGGTCGCGGGCGCGTTCCAGCTCCGGCGCGGGCGCCAGGTTCCAGGTCCAGCTCTCGTCCGGCTCGGGCAGGCGGATGTCGCCCAGCGCCGGTTCGGTTTCGTCGACCGCGCCGTCCTCGACGTATTCCCGCACCGTCTCGGTGATCAGGCAGACCCGGCCGGGCAGGGCCTGCAGGGCCCGCAGGTGCTGGCGCTGCACCGCCTCGGAAAACGCCCCGGCCTGCTTGTCCGGCACGTGGCGGGCGGGGATCAGCGGCAACTGGCCCAGCAGGTTCAGGGACACCACCAGGTCGGCGTCGGCGTCGGGAAAGATCGGCTCCGGGGGTTCGTCGGGCACCGTGCCTTCGGCCAGGCCGTCGACCAGACCGGTCAGGTCGGCGTCGACCAGGTAGACGTTGGCATACTGCGCGGCCCAGGCGCGCACGGCGGGGGGATGGAGAATGTCGACCAGCACGACCTCGGCGAAGTCGTCGGCAAGCTCGCCCAGCGGCACGTCGAGCAGCCCGCCCGAACCCAGGATCGTCACCTTGTCCTGGGCCGGGCAGTTGGCGGCGGACCACAGGACGAAACGGCGCGAACGCTCCAGGTGCTCCTTCCAGGCATGGCGAAGCCGCCGGTGGCGGGCGGCGATGGCGATCTGCTCCTTCAGGTAGCCGAGCCGCTTCGCCGCCTCGGGCGCCGGGGTCGTCAAATGGCTTACCCATTCGCGGAGCATCGCGCCGCACCTTTTGCCGTCATTCCCGGCGGGAGTTCCTTGTGCCGCCTTTCTTTTATTGTCGCGCAAATCGTCGTCGCGAACGAGTCGTTCGCGCGGGATTTGCGTCATCGCCGGCCGAACAGCTTTTCGATATCCGCCAGCTTCAATTCCACGTAGGTCGGGCGGCCGTGGCTGCATTGTCCGGAATGGGGCGTCGCCTCCATCTCGCGCAGCAGGCGGTTCATCTCCTCGGCGTTCAGGCGCCGCCCGGCGCGGATCGAGCCGTGACAGGCCATGGTCGCGCAGACGTCGCCGATGCGCTCGGACAGGGCGATGGTCTCGCCGTATTCCGCAAGGTCGTCGGCGAGGTCGCGGATCACGCCCTGGACGTCCATCTCGCCCAGCAGGGCGGGGGTCTCGCGCACCACCACGGCGCCGGGGCCGAAGCCCTCGATCACCAGGCCCATCTCGGCCAGTTCCTCCGCGCGCGCGAGCAGCCGGTCGACGGCGGCTTCGTCCAGCTCCACGACCTCGGGGATCAGCAGCATCTGGCGGTTGACCCCGCCACCCGCCAGGGCGGCCTTGATCTTCTCCTGGGTCAGGCGCTCATGGGCCGCGTGCTGGTCGACGATGACGATGCCGTCCGCCGTCTGGGCGACGACATAGGTGGCGTGGACCTGCGCCCGCGCCACGCCCAGGGGATAGTCTGCCGGGGGCGGGTCCGCCGCGCCGCCGTCCTGGTCCATCGCCATGGGCGCGCTGGGCGCCCGGTCGAATTCGGGCAGGGGGGCGTAGAAATCCGACAGGCCCGTTGTCCGGACGGCCGCCGCTGCATGGCCGCCGCCGTATCCGCCACCCCGGCCGAAGGGCAGGGCGCCGCCCGGGCGCTCCGCCGGGCGGAAGGCGCCGAGCGCCGCGCCGGCCACCGTGGTCGAGGTCCGGTGTCCGGCCTCGGCCAGGGCGTGTTTCAGGGCGCCGACGATGAGGCCCCGCACCAGGCCGGAATCGCGGAAACGGACCTCGGTCTTGGCCGGGTGGACGTTGACGTCCACCTCCTCCGGCGGCACGTCGAGGAACAGGGCCAGCAGCGGATGGCGGTCGGACGCCAGGAATTCCCGGTACGCGCCGCGCACCGCGCCCAGGAGAAGGCGGTCGCGCACGGGCCGGCCGTTGACGAACAGGAACTGCAGGGCCGCGTTGCCGCGGTTGAGGGTCGGCACCCCGGCATGGCCGCTCAGGCGAAGGCCCTCGCGCTCGGCCAGGATGGTCATGGCGTTGTCGGCGAACGCGCGGCCCATGATGCCGGCCAGGCGCTCCAGCCGCGCCTCGGCCGGGTCCGCGCCCAGGCGGGGCGCCACGGCGGCCAGCTTGACAAGGTCGCGCGTGCCGTCGGACAGGGTGAAGGCGATCTCGGGATGGGCCATGGCCAGGCGGTTCAGGGTCTCGACCACGTGGCTCTGTTCCGTGCGCGCGGCCTTGAGGAACTTGAGGCGCGCCGGCGTGGCGTAGAACAGGTCGCGCACGTCGACCCGCGTACCGGGCGGATGGGCGGCGGGCTGGGGCCTGGCGCGGCGTCCGCCCTCGACGGTGACGGCCCAGGCCTGATCCGCTCCCGGGGTCCGCGAGGTGATGGTCATGCGCGCGACGGCGGCCATCGAGGGCAGGGCCTCGCCGCGAAAGCCCAGGGTCGTCACGCCCATCAGGTCGTCGCCCGGCAGCTTTGAGGTGGCGTGGCGTTCCAGCGCCAGTTCCAACTCGTCGGCCGTCATGCCGCAGCCGTCGTCGGTCACCGCGATCGCCGTCTGCCCGCCGTCGCGGATGACGACCTCGATGCGCCGGGCGCCGGCGTCGATGGCGTTCTCCACCAGTTCCTTCACGGCGGAGGCCGGGCGTTCCACCACCTCGCCGGCGGCGATGCGGTTGACCACGGTCTCCGGCAGGCGCCGGATAATTGGGGGAGTGGTCATCTGTCGCCCCCGTCGCCACCGCCCCCGTCGCGCAGCCGGCGGATACGGGCCAGCAGACCGGCCGTCGACGGGTCCAGGCCCCCAGGCGTCGCCCCGCGCGCCAGGGCGCCCACCAGGGGCGCCGCCAGTTCCTTGCCCAATTCCACCCCGAACTGGTCAAATGAGTTGACGTTCCATATAACGCCCTGGACGAACACCTTGTGCTCGTAGAGCGCCAGCAGCATGCCGAGCGCGCGCGGGTCCAGGCGGTCGAGCAGAATCGAGGTCGTCGGCCGGTTGCCGGGAAAGGCCTTGTGCGGCGGTACGCCCGGGCCGACCTCGCGGCCCAGCGCCAGGGCCGCCGTCTGAGCCAGGAAGTTGGCGAGCAGCTTGTCATGGTGGTCGCCCGCCGGGTTGGCGGCGTCCACGGCGGCGATGAAATCGGACGAGACCAGGTCCGTGCCCTGGTGGAGAAGCTGGTAGAACGCGTGCTGGCCGTCGGTGCCCGCCTGGCCGAACACGACCGGCGCCGTGGCGCAGGCGACGGGCGCGCCGTCCAATCCCACGGCCTTGCCGTTGCTTTCCATCTCAAGCTGCTGCAGATAGGCCGGCAGTCCCGCCAGCAGCTGGTCGTAGGGCAGCACCGCATGGGCCGCCGCGCCCTCGAAGTTGCGATTCCAGACGCCGACGAGGGCCAGCAGCACGGGCAGGTTCGCTTGCAGGGGGGCGTCCAGGAAATGGCGGTCCATCTCGCGCCCCCCCGCTAGGAACGCGCGGAACACGTCCATTCCCGCCGTCAGGGCCAGCGGCAGGCCGATCGCCGACCACACGGAAAAGCGCCCGCCGACCCAGTCCCAGAAGGCGAACAGGGCGTCCGCCGTCATGCCGAAATCGCGGGCGGCGTCGACGTTGGTGGTGACGGCGCAGAAATGGCGGACGACCGCGTCCGATCCCAAAGCCTCGGTCAACCAGCGCCGCGCCGTCATGGCGTTGGTCATGGTCTCCTGGGTCGTGAAGGTCTTGGACGAGACGACGAACAGGGTCGTTTCCGGATCGCAGGCGTTGAGCGCCTCCGAGAGGTCCGTGGCGTCGACGTTGGAAACGAACCGGGGTGTCAGCCCGCGCCGCCGATAGGGTGAAAGCGCCCGGCAGGCGAGACGCGGCCCCTGGTCCGAGCCGCCGATGCCGATGTTGACGACGTCCGTGAAGGCCCTGCCGGTCGCCCCCCGGCGCGCGCCGCTCTCGACCTCGCCGGCGAAGGCGGCCATGCGGTCGAGCACCGCCCGGACCTCGCCGTGGACCGCCGCGCCGCCGACGGCAAAGCCGTCCTCGGCCCGGGCGCGCAGCGCCATGTGCAGGGCGGCCCGGCCCTCCGTTTCGTTGACGGGTTCGCCGGCGGCCATGGCGGCGCGCCGCGCCTCGACCCCGCGTTCGCCGGCGAGGCCGAGCAGCAGACCCAGGGTTTCCCGGGTGATGCGGTTCTTTGAAAAATCGATGAACAGGCCGTCGAGGGCGAAGGCGAGGGCGTGCGCGCGGCCCGGATCGCCGTCCAGAAGGTCCCGCAGGTGAACCCCATCGACCGCCCGGTGGTGGTCGGCGAGCGCCTGCCAGGCCGGCGAGGGGTGGGGGGACGGCATGGGAGTCTCTGGTCCTCCGGGGGAACGGTGCGCGGGCGAGAGTACCACCCGGCCACGGCGCCGCCAACGGCGGGGGTCAGGGCGCCTGCTTGACGTCCTTGGGCTGGCCGACCACGACGATGGTCAGGTCGTCCGGATGCAAGAGTTTCCGCGCGACGCGGCGGATATCGTCGAGGGTCACCGCCTCGATATAGCCGTTGCGCTTGTCGAGATAGTCCATGCCCAGGTCTTCCATCTGCATGCCGACCAGCATGGAGGCGATTCGTTCCGTCGCCGTGAAACGCAGTGGGAACGAGCCGGTCAGGAATTGCTTGGCGGCGGTCAGTTCGGCCTCGGTCACGCCGTCCTTGGCCAGCTTGGCCCATTCGTCGCGGACGACGTTGAGCGTTTCCGACACCCGCGCGTTGGCCGTGCCGGCTCCGCCCAGATAGACCGCCGAACGGTCCATGGGATGGAGATAGGAATAGACCGAATAGGCCAGGCCCCGCTTTTCCCGCACTTCGCGGTACAGCCGCGACGTGAACCCGCCGCCGCCGAGGATGTGGTTCATCACAAAGGCGGCATAGAAATCCGGGTCGTTGCGCATGATGCCCTTGTCGGCGAACAGGATGTTGCTCTGCTTCAGGGGCTTGTCGATGACGACGAGGCGGCCGTCGGTCCTGGGCTCGGTCAGGGGGACCTGCCACGGCGCGGCCTTGGCGGGCAGGGGGCCGAAGGTCTGGTCGAGAAGCGGCGCCAGTTGTTCCGCCGTGATGTCGCCGACGACGCCGATGTACAGAGTGTCGCGGGCCAGCCGTTCCTTGACGAACCGGCGCAGGTCGGCGACCTGGATGGCGGCCACGCTTTCCAAGGTGCCGTCCGTCGGCCGGCCGTAGGGATGGTCCGGATAGAGTGCGGCCATCAGCGCCTTGCCGGCGACGGCGTCGGCATCTTCGGATTCGTGGCGCAGCTTGGCCAGGATCTGGGCGCGCAGGCGCTCGACCGGTTCCGCGTCGAAACGCGGCATGGTCATGGCCTGGCGCAACAGGTCGAAGGCGAGGTCGCGGAATTCGGTCAGGGTCTGCACGCGCGCGCCGAAGCTGTCGCGCGCCGCATCGAAGCGCAGCGTGATGGACTTGTCCGTCAGGGTCTGCTGGAAGGTCTTGGAGTCCAGATCCCCGGCCCCTTCGTCAAGCAGGGTGGAAACCATGTTGGCGAGGCCTTCCTTGCCCCTGGGGTCGAGGGCGCCGCCGCCGCGGAACGCCAGGCGCAGGGAGATGATGGGGTTGAGATGGTCCTCGACCAGCCAGGCCTCGATCCCGCTGGGGCTGACCACACGCTCGATCTTCGTCGCCTGGGCCGGTCCCGCGTAAAGGACGAGGATCAGGGCCGCCGTGGTCAGGACGGCGCGTGCGAGACGGCCGCTCATTCCGGCGTCCCCTTGTCTTCGACAAGGAAGGCCGTCACCGAGCGTTTCTTGACGAACACGTACTTGGCGGCGGCCCGGACCTGTTCGGCGGTAACCTTCGCAATACGGTCGGGCCAGGCCTCCACGTCCGCCACCTTCTGGCCGACGGCCAGCGCCGACCCCAGGACCCGTGCCCCGGCGGTGAAGGAATCGCGGGCGAACACGGCGCTGGCGATCAGCCGCGTCGTGGCGCGGGCCACCTCGGCCGCGGTGACGCCCTCGTTCTTGATCCGCTCGATCTCGGCGTCGACGGCCAGCTCGACATCCGGCAGGCTGACTCCCGGCCGCGGGCTGGCGTAGACCGTGAATTGGCCGGGGCCCAGGGCATCCGCGGCATAGTACGTGCCGGCGCCGACCGCCTTGCCGTCGTCGATGACCAGTTTGCGGTATAGGCGCGAGGTGCCGCCGCCGCCCAGGATTTCGGTCAGGACCTGCAGGGCGTAGGCATGCTGCGTTTCGCCGTAAAGATAGCTGGGGGCCAGATAGGATCGCTGCCACTGCGGCTGGCGCACCTGGGTGTGCTGCATGGCGACGATGCGCGCCGCCTCCTGCGGCGGCTCGGCGGGGCGCTGGCGCTTGATCTCGGGCGCCGGCGGAATCACGCCGTAGTATTTTTCGGCCAGCGGCTTCAACTCCTTCGCCGTGATGTCGCCGGCGACCACCAGGATCGCGTTGTTGGGCGCGTACCAGCGCTTGTAGAAATCGACAATGTTACGGCGCGTCATGGCGACGATCTCGTGGTCGTAGCCGATGACCGGGCGCCGGTAGGGGTAATTGCGGTAGAGCGCCTCCGACACGTATTCGCTCAGGATCGCCGCCGGATTGTTGTCCGTGCGCGACCGCCGTTCCTCGCGCACCACCTGGCGCTCCGGTTCGATGATCTCGTCCGTCAGGACCAGATTGGTCATGCGGTCGGCCTCCATCTCCATCACCAGTTCCAGGTGCTTGCGGGCGATGGTCTGGTGATAGGCGGTGTAGTCATAGGAGGTGAAGGCGTTCTCCTGGCCGCCGTAGCGGGCGACGAGCCGGGAGAACTCGCCCGGCTTCCGCTTCCTGGTGCCCTTGAACATCAGATGCTCCAGGAAATGGGCGATGCCCGAATAGCCCGACTGTTCGTCGGCGGACCCCACCTTGTACCACACCATGTGGGTGACCACGGGGGCGCGGTGGTTGGACACGACCACCACCTGCATCCCGTTCTTCAGGGTGAAGGTCTCGGGGCTGAACATCCTGGCGCGGGCCGGATGGACGGCAAGCGTCAGGACCGTGGCCAGCAGCGCCATCCCCAGGATCAGCAGGCGCGGGTTCGAAACGGACCGGCGGCGGAGTGCGGGGGACGGGGACATGTCGGGGACGGCACCTGTGGCGGGTTGCGGACGGGCGGCGGACGGCACGGCCGTCTCTCGACACATAAGGGGTGCGACCGTTCGTGGCAATGTATTGTGGGGGAGATCACGGCCATTTCATGGCACGTGAGCCGCCGTCGGTCAAAAGCCGAGGATACCCTTCTTGCGCGCCTCGCGCCTGATCTCGGGAGTCTTGCCCTCGTTGATCGGCTTGCCCAGCGCCTGGGTTTCCAGAAGCCGCCGCTGTTCCGCCGCCGGGTCGACGACGGTGCCGGGGAATTCAGGATTGTCGACCCAGAAGATCAGCTTGTCGATCAGGCGGCGGTCCTCTTCGGACATCGCCAGGGTTTCCTCGTCGACGATATTGCGGATCGAAGGATCGGCTTCCGTCGCCCCGGTCATTTCCATGAGGGCGGCCAGGCCGGGCGTGGTCTCGACCAGGGGTTGCCTCTGCACCGGGCGGCGCAGGATCGCGGCACGGGCCTGATCGCGGGGGCTGTAGGTCTCAAGCTGCTCGCGTCCCGGCTCGGGCGGGCGCAACGCGTAATCGGGGGGCAGCGACAGCGGCGGGCGCTTGTAGACGGCGAATTCGTCGGGCGCCCTCTTGCCGCCGGAAAGCGCGCGCTTGGCGGATTCGCAGGCGCCCAGACTGACCGCCATCAGAAGGACCAGAAAAATGCCCGTCGCTCGTGCCAAATGCCGTTTCATGCCCAACTCGTCGCGCCCAGGGAAATTTCCCGCGGCGGGGCGCGTTCCGCGCCGTCCGCCGACACCCACCAATCTACGATGATTTATCCCGATGAAACAAGGAATCAAGGATCATGAGTCCCGCACCCAGGGTGATCGCGCTGTCCGCCACGTTGAAGGCGGGCCAGTGATAGCCGAAAGCATGCAGGTCGACGAAATCGGCCACGGCGCCGTGAATCACGCGGTCCACCACGTTGCCGAGCGCGCCCCCCACGATCAGCCCGATTCCCCATCCGGCGGCGCGCTCCGGCCCGCGGAACAGCCAGACCAGCAGCAGAATGCAGACCGCCACGGCGACGGCCGACAGGATCAGGGGGCCGTGGTCCGATTCCGTGTTGAACAGGCCGAAGCTGACGCCCCGGTTCCACACCAGGACCAGATTGGCGAAGGGCAGGACCTCGATCACCCGGGGCGGGTTCATGACGTCCGTGAGGATCCACCACTTGCTGGCCTGATCGAGCAGGATGACGAGAACCGCCAGCCCCAGGCCCTGGCGGCGCAGCGATGTCCGGTGATCGGTCACCCGGGGCCTATTCGGCGGCCAGCGGCGAATGGCGCACGGCGTCGGCGCAGCGGCCGCAGATCGTCGGATGGCCGGGGTCCGATCCGACGTCCTCCAGCACCTTCCAGCAGCGCTCGCACTTCGTCCCCGCGGCCAGCACCGGCACGACCGCGACGCCGGGCGCGTCGGAGGCGGTGAAGGCACCCGCCGGCGCCGGGGCCGTCGTGATCTCGCCCGACGAGGTGATGAATATCTCGGACAGGTCCAGGCCCGCGAGGGCCGCCGCCTGCTCCGCCGTCACGTGCACGGTGACATGGGCCTGCAGGGAGGCGCCGATGCGCTTTTCCGCCCGTTCCAGTTCCAGCGCCCCGGTGACGGCGCGGCGCACCTGGCGCACGATGCGCCACTTGGCCTCCAGCGTCTCGTCGTGCCAGGCGTCTGGGATATCCGGAAACTGGCGTCGATGGACGCTGTCGGCCGCGTCCGGCGCCGCGAGGCGCGCCTGCCAGGCTTCCTCGGCGGTGAAGCAGAGGAACGGCGCCAGCCAGGCGGTCAGGCAGCTGAACAGCTCGTCCAGCACCGTGCGCGCGGCCCGGCGCTCGACGGAATCGGGCCGGTCGCAGTACAGTGTGTCCTTGCGGATATCGAAATAAAAGGCCGACAGGTCGACGGCGCAGAAGTTGTGCAGCTCCGTGAACACGCCGTGGAATTCGAAACTGTCGCAGGCGTCGCGCAGCATCCTGTCGAGCCGCCACAGGCGGCCCAGCACCCAGCGTTCCAGCTCCGGCATCTCGGCCACGTCGATGCGCTCGCCCGCATGGAAGCCGTCCAGGTTGCCCAGCAGGTAGCGCAGCGTGTTGCGCAGGCGCCGGTATATGTCGGCGTGAAACTTCAGGATCTCGGGCCCGATGCGCAGGTCCTCGGAATAGTTGGAGCCGACGACCCACAGCCGCAGGATGTCGGCGCCGTGCTGATTGCAGACGTCCTGGGGGGCGACGATATTGCCCAGGGACTTGGACATCTTCTGGCCGTCCTCGGCCATCACGAAGCCGTGGGTCAGCACCGCCTCGTAGGGGGCGCGGCCCCGCGTGCCGCAGGATTCCAGCAGCGAGGAATGGAACCAGCCGCGATGCTGGTCCGTGCCCTCCAGGTACAGCGCGGCGGGCCACGAGAGGTCGTCCCGCTGTTCCAGGACGAAGGAATGGGTCGATCCGGAATCGAACCAGACGTCCAGGATGTCCATCACCTGCTCGTAGTCGCCGGCGCTGTGGTTGTCGCCGAGGAAACGCGACGGGTCGGAGGCGAACCAGGCGTCGGCGCCCTCGGCCTCCACGGCCTCGACGATGCGGGCGTTGACGGCGGCGTCGCGCAGCAGTTCCCCCGTTTCCTTGTGCACGAACACCGTGATCGGCACGCCCCAGGCGCGCTGGCGCGAGATCACCCAGTCCGGGCGGTTCTGTATCATGGCGTGCAGGCGGGCCTGCCCGGCGCCGGGCACGAATTGCGTCTGACCGATGGCGCCCAGCGCGACGTCGCGCAGGCTGGCTTGGCCGCCGCCGCCCGGCACGGCGAAGTCGCGGTCCATGGCGATGAACCACTGCGGCGTGTTGCGGAAGATGACCGGCTTCTTCGACCGCCAGGAATGGGGGTACTGATGCTTCAGCCGCCCGCGCGCGATCAGTTTGCCGCCCTCGGCCAAGGCCTTGATGACGCGGTCGTTGGCGTCGCCCTTCCTGCCCGCCTCGGTGATGACCTGGCCGCCCTCGAAGCCGGGGGCTTCGGCGGTGAAGCGGCCGTCGGCGTCGACGGTGTAGGGGATTTCCGCGCTGATATCGCGTTCGTTCAGCAATCGGACGTTGCCGGTCCATGCCTCGAAGTCCTCGCGCCCGTGGCCGGGGGCGGTGTGCACGAAGCCCGTGCCCGTCTCTTCCGTCACGTGGTCGCCGTCCAACAGCGGCACGTCGAAGTCGTAGCCCTTGCCGCGCAGGGGATGGGCGCAGGTCAGGCCGGCCAGCATTTCGGCCGAGACGTCGCTTAGACGAAGGTGTTCTGTGACTTTAGCCGAAGCCATGACGCTTTCGGCCAGTGCATCCGCGAGCACCAATCGGTCCCCGGGTTTTGCCCAGTTCCCCTCCGGCGCTTCGGTCACTTCATAAAGGCCGTAAGAAATGCGTCTGGAGAAGCAGATGGCCCGGTTGCCGGGGATGGTCCAGGGCGTCGTCGTCCAGATCACCACGGATGCGCCGGCAAGCGCGTCGTCTCCCGCCACCACCGGGAACGTCACCCAGATCGTATCGGACTCATGGTCGTGGTACTCGACTTCGGCCTCGGCCAGCGCCGTCTTCTCGACCACCGACCACATGACCGGCTTGGAGCCCCGGTAGAGCAATCCGTTGTCGAGGAACTTGAGAAGCTCGCGGACGATCTGCGCCTCGGCCGGGAAGCTCATGGTGGTGTAGGGCTCGGCCCAGTCGCCGACCACCCCCAGGCGCTTGAATTCCTCGCGCTGCACGCCGATCCAATGCTCGGCGAAGTCGCGGCATTCGCGGCGGAACTCGACGACCGGCACCTGGTCCTTGTCCTTGCCCTGGGCGCGGTACTGTTCCTCGATCTTCCATTCGATGGGCAGGCCGTGGCAGTCCCAGCCGGGCACGTAGTTGGCGTCCTTGCCCATCATCTGCTGGGCGCGCACGATCACGTCCTTGAGGATCTTGTTCAGGGAATGGCCGATGTGCAGGTGGCCGTTGGCGTAGGGCGGGCCGTCGTGCAGCACGAAGGGCGGGCGCCCCTTGGCGTCCTCGCGCAAGAGACGGTAGAGGCCCGCCTCTTCCCACTTCCGGATGATGTCCGGTTCCTTGGCGGCCAGGCCGGCCTTCATGGGAAAGTCGGTCCGGGGCAGGAACACGGTGGCTTTGTAATCGACGGTCATGGGTCCATTTTCGATAAGATTCGGCGCGCTTGGTCGCTGTCCGCGGCGATTTGTGCCTTCAATTGGTCGATGCCGTCAAACTTCTTTTCAGGGCGCAGGAAATCGATGAGCCGCACGCCGAGCCGCCGCCCGTAAAGATCGCCCGTGAAATCGAACAGGAAGACCTCGAGCAGGTCGGCCTCGCCGGCGAAGGTCGGGCGCCGGCCGATGTTGGCGACGCCGGCGAATTCAGGGCCGTCGCCGTCGTCGCCGATCCGCACACGCACGGCATAGACGCCGCGCGCCGGGCGCAGATAGGTGCCCAGCGCCAGGTTCGCCGTGGGAAAGCCGATTTGCCGCCCGCGCCGGTCGCCGGGGATGACCCGGCCCTCGATCTCGAACGGGCGGCCCAGGATGCGCGCGGCGGCCTTGGGATCGCCGGCGCGCAGCGCTTCGCGCACGCCGGTCGACGAATAGGCGCCGCCCGCGCCGTTCCCGTCGTCGAGGATCTGCGCCCGCACGGCCGTGAAGTCGAAGCCGAGCCGTTTGCCGAAGCCCAGCAGCATCTCGCAGGTGCCGCCGCGACCCTTGCCGAACACGAAATCATAGCCGCACACCACATGCCCCGCCCCGATGCCGCCGACCAGGACCGTCTCGATGAAGTCCTCCGCCGTCAGGGACGAGAACGCCTTGTTGAACTGCTGCACGAAGATGGTGTCGACGCCCATGGCGAAGATCAGCCGCGCCTTGGCGTGGAACGGGGTCAGGCGAAAGGGCGGGGTGTCGGGGGTGAAAAAGGCGCGGGGATGCGGTTCGAAGGTCAGGACGGCCCAGGGGCGCGCCGTGGCATGGGCGATCGCCCCGGCCTCGCCGATCACCGCGCGATGGCCCAGGTGCACGCCGTCGAAGTTGCCGATGGCGACGACCGCGCCCCGGGCATCCGCCGGAACGGACTGATAGTGACGAAAAACCCGCATCATGCCGGTGAAGGTGCCCGCGCGTGCCCGCCCGGTCAACCCCGGCCGGAGACGGGGCTACTTGCGGCGCGGCGGCACCATGATGGTCGCTTCGCCGTCCAGCACGACCTTGTCACCGACCAGGCACTGGGTCTGGATTCTGACGAATTTCCGATCCTCGATCTTCTCGACGATGGTCGCCCGCGCGGTGACCGTGTCGCCGGCCTTGACCGGGCCCTTGAACTTCAGGCTCTGGCCTACGTAGATGCAGCCCGGTCCCGGCATCTTGGTGCCGATGACGGTCGAGATGTAGCTGGCGGTCAGAAGCCCGTGGGCGATGCAGCCCTCGAACATGGTCTCGGATGCGAACTCGTGGTTCAGGTGCACCGGATTGGTGTCGCCGGACACGCCCGCGAAGATCAGGATGTCGGATTCGGAAATGGTCCGGGAATATTCGTCGCTCTGCCCGACCTCCAGGTCTTCGAAATAGAAGCCGTGGAGCTTGTCGAGGGCCGTGACGGCGTGGGTGTCCATATTTTGCGCGCTCCGATACACCATTGGATTGGGTTTTCCCTGCGATCTGCGGGATTCCGCATCGCAACGACATATTTTGCACTGCAATATGTTCGCGGCGCAAGGGAATGTTTTGTGAGAAGGGACCGTCCGTGTACCATGCCGGCAAAGGGAAGGACCGCGTGAATCTCCTTGAAAAACGTCGAATTCTCGTCGTCTTGGCCGTGCTGTCGGCGCTGTGGCTTATGCGTGTGCCGGCCCCGGTTCGCGCCGCCGATCAGCCGTCCCTGGGCCTGCCGCTGATCTGCGAGCCGGGGCGGACCTGCTGGCTGGTCAACCACGTGGACCACGATCCCGGACCCGGCATGCGCGACTATGCCTGCGGCGCCCATGGCTACAATGGCCATACCGGGGTCGACATCGCCATCCGCGACTATTCCAAGATGGAGAACGGGGTCGGGGTGATCGCCGCCGCGCCGGGCACGGTGCTGCGCCTGCGCGACGGCGTGCTGGATGGCGACGTGTCGCTGGTCGGGCGAGACGCGGTCGCCGGCAGGGGCTGCGGCAATTCCGTCGTCGTCGGCCACGGCGGCGGCTGGGAGACCGTCTACTGCCATCTCCGGCGCGGCTCGCTTACCGTGCGGCCGGGCCAGCGCGTGGAAAAGGGCGACAAGCTGGGCCTCGTCGGCTCCTCGGGCCTGGCCGAATTTCCCCACATCCATCTGGGGGTGCGCCTGAACGGCAAGATCGTCGATCCCTTCGTCGGCGTGAAGCGCACCGCCGACTGCGGGCCCGGGCCGGCGCCGCTGTGGGACGCTCAGGCGTCCGGCAAACTCAAGGGCACGCCGACGGCGCTTTACGACGCCGGTTTCGCGCCGGTCGAGATCAATCCCTTGGCCCTCCGCCGCGGCTTCTATCGCGAGACGAAACTGCCGGCCAAGGCGCCCCTCCTGGCGTTCTGGGTCGATGCCTTCTGGGTCGAGAAGGACGACCGCCTGACCCTGACCTTCACCGGCCCCGGGGATCGCAAGCTGGTCCGCAAAACCTTCATCCTGGACAAGACCCAGGCGCGCCACATGCGTTTCATCGGCAAGCGCAAGACCGTCGACTGGCATCCGGGCGCCTACAGGGGCGTCGCCGTCCTGGAGCGCACGGCCAAGGGCGGCAGGAAGGAAACCTTCCGCATCGAAAGGATGCTGGAAATCGAGTGAACGCCCGGGCCGGTCAGGTCAGCGACGGCCGGCGCGAAACCAGCTTGGGCGTTCCGCGCAACGCCCGGCGCAGGCCCCGGGCGGCACCCTGGGTGCGTGTCTGGACCTCGCGATGGACGCGCTGGGCCGTGGTTTCGGCGACCTCGGCGGGGGCGAAATCCTCCTCGTGGAACAGGGCGGCCGCGCGCACCTTGTCCTCCTCGCGCTGTTCCTGGCGCTTGGCGATCAGGTTCAGCGTCCGCGTCACCAGGGGATGGCGGTCCGGGCGTTTGCGCGACTTGCGCATGTGCTCCTTGGCGATCACCTTCACCATGTTGACGATGGTCTGGTAGCGGTGGTGGGTTTCGCACCAGCGGGCATAGGCGGCCACCGTCCAGGGGTGGGCCGGCAGGGGTTTGAGTCCCCGCTTTTGGCACCACTCGACGAAAAATTTCCAGGCCGTGGTTTGATTCAGTCGTGGCATAAGCTCAGGTTCGCCGCTTCGATTTTTTGGCCGCTTCCGCCCAGGCACGGCTTGACCCCGGCGGAATTTCGGCTATGCAAGCCCCTCAAGGGGCACCATCCGCGTAAATTATGGAGAATTTTGGACCATGGGTGAATACCGAATTGCGGCGATCGGCGGCGACGGCATCGGGCCGGAGGTCGTCGAGGCCGGCGTTGAGGTCCTGAACGCGGTTGCCGAAAAGGACGGCGGGTTCTCGCTCAAGGTCGAAACCTTCCCCTGGGGTGGCGACTATTACCGCAAGCACGGCGTCATGATGCCGGAAGACGGGGTGGAAACCCTGAAGCCCTTCGACGCCATTTATTTCGGCTCCGCCGGCGACCCCAACATCCCCGACCACATCACGCTGTGGGGCCTGCGCCTGAAGATCTGCCAGACGCTGGACCAGTATGCCAACGTTCGCCCGTCGCGTCTGTTGCCCGGGATAGAGGGACCCTTGAAGAACGTCGGCCCCGCCGACCTGGACTGGGTCATCGTGCGCGAGAACTCCGAAGGCGAATACGCCGGCGTCGGCGGCCGCGTGCACACGGGCCTCAAGGAAGAGGTCGGCATGGACGTCGCCGTGTTCACCCGGACGGGGGTGGAGCGCATCCAGCGTTTCGCGCTGGAACTCGCCCGCTCGCGCCCGCGCAAGAAGCTGACCCTGGTCACCAAGTCCAACGCGCAGCGCCACGGCATGGTGTTCTGGGACGCCGTGTTCGAGGATGTGCGCAGGGACTTCCCCGATGTCGAGACCGACAAGATGCTGGTCGACGCCATGACCATGCGCATGGTGCTGAAGCCGCAGACGCTGGACACCATCGTCGCCTCGAACCTGCATGCGGACGTTCTTTCGGACCTGGCGGCGGCGCTGACCGGTTCCCTCGGCATCGCGCCGACGGCCAACCTGCGCCCGGAACGCGACTTTCCGTCGATGTTCGAGCCCATCCACGGTTCCGCCTTCGACATCATCGGCAAGGGCATCGCCAACCCCATCGGCTGCTTCTGGTCGGGGGTGATGCTGCTGGAGCACCTGGGCGAAGCCGCCGCCGCCAAGCGCCTGATGACGGCGGTCGAGCGGGTGACGGGATCGCGCGCGGCCGTGTCGCCCGATCTCGGCGGCAGCGCCACCACCCGTCAGGTCACGGATGCGGTGCTGGCCGCGGTGCGGGGCGCCAACGCGTGAGCCGCCGATGACCGAACTCTCCGTGGAATTTCGCCGTTCGGGCGTGACCGGCACCTGGGACGGCTCATTCGAGAGCATCCTGGACCTGGCGGAAAGCCTGGACCTGGTTCTCGCCTACAGCTGCCGGTCGGGCATCTGCACGACCTGCCAATGCCGCAAGATCGCGGGCGAGATCCAATACAACGACGATGGGGTCTATCAGCCGGAGGCCCCGGACGAGATCCTGATCTGCTGTTCCGTGCCGACATCGTCCTTGGTGCTGGACATCTGAGAAAACCGGGTATGATCGTGCGCCCGCACGCCGCGCCCGGCGCACACGCCGACAACAACACGGGAGGCCAAACGACATGAAGCTTTCGGAAATCGCCCGCCTGCAGCAATACCTGCGCGCCGCCTTCGACAACAACCGTTTCGCCGTCAAGGCGCCGAACAAGGAGGGCCAGCCGGTCGAAGTCTATCTGGGCGACAATTTCGTCGGTGTCCTGCACCGGGACGAGGACGAAGGCGAGGTGTCCTATTCCCTTCAGATCGCCATCCTCGAGGAAGACCTGCCGCCGGCATGAACGGCCCCGGCGGGAAATTGTTGATCTCGCGCATTGGCTGCGGGCCCGCTTCGGCGTAACGTGGAGGCAGTGGTCTGCATCATCGGGAGGTGATCGAATGCCAAGTGACGAACGGGAGATAGGCCGCGCGCGCATGGAGATGCACGACATCCTCCGCGACATCAACCGCACGACCATCCACGAGCTGGTGCCCAACCTGTCCGTGGCCGAACTAAAGCCCTATTTCATGTTGGTCGCCAAGGCGCGCGGCACCTACATCAAACGCCTGGTCGACTTGGCGCATGGCCTGGATCATCTGCCGTCGGACGAACAGGTGCGCGAGCTCAGCCTGTTGCGCCGATCCTACGACGAACTGATCCACGGCGCGCAGATGATCGAGACCGCCATCGAGCGCGGCTACATCGACGTCGAAGCGGAGAAATAGCGGCCAATCTGGTGCCGCTTGTCCATGCCGTCACGCCCGGCAATGACGGTTTAGGGATGATCGCAGCGCGGCTTGGGTGGCCTTAAACCGTCACGGGCAGCGCCGTGCGGTAGGCCACCTGCTTCAGGGAAAAGCTCGACTTGATGGAGGCGACGCCGGCGACCCGCGTCAGCTTGTCCATCAGGAAGCGCTCGTAGGCGGCCAGGTCCGAGGTGACGACGCGCAACAGATAGTCCGCGTCGCCGGTCATCAGGTAGCACTCCATGACCTCGGGCCACGAACGGATGTTGGCCTCGAAGGTTTCCAACGCCGTCTCCACCTGGCGTTCCAGCGTCACGTTGATGAAGATGGAAACGGGCAGGCCTACGGCCTGCTGGTCGACCAGGGTCACGTAACCGCGGATCACGCCCGCGTCCTCCAGGTGTTTGACCCGGCGCAGGCAGGGCGAGGCCGACAGGCCCACGGCCGCGGCAAGGTCCACGTTGCGCATGCGGGCGTTGGCCTGGATGGCCTTGAGGATGCGGCGGTCGATGGCGTCGAGGTCGATTCCGGGCATTTTTCACCAAAAAACGGCTGAAAATATGAATTTAATTGCGTGAATATCACATTTCACGCCGCAGATCGCAACAACATACGGTCTGCTTTGGTGTAGAATTGCGCCACGCAATGCAAAACCGCCCGCCCGTTGCCGGAGACTCCCCATGGCCCCTCTCGACACCCCCAACCATCTGTTGATCGAGCCCAATCCCGCCGCCGCGCCCGACGCGGGCACCCTGGCCCGTCTGACCGATCTGCAGCAGCGCATCCTGTGGCTTTCGACCTGGACCATCCACAACGCCAACCACGTGCGGGCCAAGGGCGAGGTCAAGGTCGGCGGCCACCAGGCCTCCTGCGCGTCGTCGGCGGCGCTCATGACGGCGCTCTATTTCCACGCCCTGCGTCCGCAGGACCGGGTCGCCGTGAAACCCCACGCCAGCCCCGTGTTCCACGCCATCCAGTACCTCATGGGCAACCAGACGCGGGACAAGCTGGAGAACTTCCGCGGCCTCGGCGGCGCGCAAAGCTATCCGTCGCGCACCAAGGACACCGACGACGTGGACTTCTCCACCGGCTCCGTCGGCCTGGGCCCCGCCATGACCATGTTCGCGTCGCTGACCCAGGACTACACCCGCCGCCATTTCGAGACCGTCCGGGCGCGCGAACCCGGGCGCATGATCGCCGTGGTCGGCGACGCGGAAATGGACGAGGGCAACATGTACGAGGCCATCCTGGAGGGCTGGAAGCACAACCTCCGGAACTGCTGGTGGATCATCGACTACAACCGCCAGAGCCTCGACGGCGTGGTCAACGACAAGCTGTTCCGCCTCATCGACCGCCTGTTCCGCGCCGCCGGCTGGCGCGTGGTCGTCATGAAGTACGGCAAGCTGATGCGGGGCGCCTTCCAAAAGCCGGGCGGCAAGGCGCTCAAGAAATGGATCAACGACTGCCCCAATGACCTTTACGCCGCCCTCACGTTTCAGGGCGGGCGCGCCTGGCGCGACCATCTGGGCGCCGATATCGGCGGCGAGCCCGGGGTGGCCGACCTGCTCGCGGCCTATACGGACGACGAATTGCAGGACCTCATGTCCAACCTGGGCGGCCACTGCCTGGAGACCATCTGCGAGGCCTTCTCCTCGGCCGACGACGAGGTCCCGACCTGCTTCCTCGCCTATACCATCAAGGGCTGGGGCCTGCCCCTGGCGGGCCACAAGGACAACCACGCGGGCATCCTGACGCCGGACCAGCTCCAGGGCTTCCGGAAGGACCTGGGGATTCGCGAAGGCGAGGAGTGGGAGCCCTTCGCGGGCATGGAGGACCGGGCGGACGACCTGAAGGCCTTCATCGCCGGGGTGCCCTTCATGGCCGGGGGCGGCAAGCCGCGCCGCCATGCGGCCGGGACCGTGGCGGTGCCGGAAAAGCTGGCCGAGACCGGCGGCGGCAAGGGCTCGACCCAGGAAGCCTTCGGCAAGATCCTGTTCGAGTTGGCGGCGACCGACCACGACCTCGCCGACCGCATCGTCACCACCTCGCCCGACGTCACCGTCTCGACCAACCTGGGCCCCTGGGTCAACCGCCGCGGCATCTTCGCCATGGAGGAGAAGGAGGACACCTTCCGCAAGGTCAACGTGCCCTCGGTGCAGAAATGGGGCGCCAACGACGAGGGCCAGCACCTCGAACTGGGCATCGCCGAGAACAACCTGTTCCTGGCCCTGGCCGCGTTGGGTCTGTCCCATGAACTGTTCGGCGAACGCCTCTTGCCCGTCGGCACGCTCTACGATCCCTTCATCCAGCGCGGCCTCGATGCGCTCAACTACGCCTGCTACCAGGACGCGCGGTTCATGGTGGTGGCGACCCCGGCGGGCGTGACCCTGGCCCCCGAAGGCGGCGCGCACCAGTCCGTCGCCACGCCGATGATCGGCATGGGGCAGCCGGGCCTCAGCTATTTCGAGCCCGCCTTCGCCGACGAACTCCAGGCCGTCATGCGCTGGGGCTTCGAGCACATGCAGGCCGAGGACGGCGGCTCCGTCTACCTGCGTCTCTCGACCCGGCCGCTGGAGCAGCCCAAGCGCGCCATGGACGCGGCCCTGGCCGATCAGGTGATCGCCGGCGCCTACTGGCTGCGGAAGCCCGCGTCACCGGACGCGGGCGCCATCGTCTACACCGGCGCCGTGGCGCCCGAGGCCCTGGCGGCGGCGGAAAAGCTGGCCGGCAGGAACGGCCCCGGCGTGCTCGCCGTGACCTCGCCCGACCGGCTCTATTCGGACTGGCGGGCCAACGGTGCCGAGAGCCACGCGGCCAAACTGCTCGCGGCGGTGGCGCCGGGCGGCAAACTGGTCACCGTCATCGACGGCCATCCGGCGACGCTCTCCTGGCTCGGCGGCGTGGCGGGCCACCGGGTCGCGGCCCTGGGCGTCGAGGACTTCGGCCAGTGCGGCACGATCCCCGACCTCTACCGGAAATACGGGCTGGACGCCGAGGCCATCGCGGCGGCCTACAAGGATTAGGTGGCGTCAGTGCCGCTTGCGGTTCAGGACCAGAGAGCACTGAACGGTACCGCCCACATGCCGTTGCCGAACGATCCTGGAAAGTCTCCAGAATAAAGGATGATCCCGACGAACGGCCTGTCCTTGGCAAGGTTGTCGCGGAACCACTCCATATGCCGGAAATCCTTTTCCCGGACGGTCGCACCGGCCTTGATTTCGATGCCAAGCAGCGCGCCGTCTTCGCGTTCGACGAGGAAATCAATTTCTCGTTTCTCCCGGTCGCGATAATGGAATAGCTCGTATCCGGTTTGACTGCTGTCGATCTGGGCGGCGATTTCGTTGAATGCCAACGTCTCGATGCATTTTCCCACCCGGTCGTCCTCCACGCCGACCCGCTCTCGCCGCCATCCCAGTACCGATGCCATCAGCCCGCAATCGCTCATGAAGGATTTCACTTGTTTGCCGACGCGTTCGTAGTCCGTTCGGGTCCAGGGTGGAATCCTTTCAACCAGAAACAGGGTTTCCAGGGCGTTGATATAGGTTTCCAAAGTGGCCCTGCGGATCGATAGACCGGTGCCGATTGCGGACACATCCATCAGTTTTCCCGACCAGGCCGCCATCGTGCGGACAAGTTCGCGCATGGCGTCGAGCCTATGAATACGGGTGATGTCATTCAGGTCGCGTTCAAGGATCGTCGCAATGTAGTCGCGATGCCATTTCCGCCGCGATTGGCCGGGCAAGACAAGGGCCTCGGGGAACCCGCCGCGAAAGGCGATGTCCAGTAGATCGTCCCGGTTGTGGACCCGCCACCCGTGGTCGAAAGATTGATCGAAGGCAAGGTCGAGAAACCGTGGCGGCGTCCGCTGCATCTCGCCTTGGGACAGCGGCCGAAGGCGTATCCGGCCGAGACGCCCCGCCAGGGATTCCCGGGCACTGGGCATGGCGGCGATGTTGACGGAGCCGGTCAGCAGAAATTGGCCAGGCCTTGGGTCGTCGTCGACCGCTTTCTTGATTGCGGGCAGCAAGTCCGGCGCACGTTGAACCTCGTCAATGATCAAGGTGCCGGCGTTGTGTTGCACGAAGCCGTGCGGATCGTTCTCGGCGGCACGCAGCATCGTGAGATCGTCCAGCGTCCGATATTCGAAGCCATTCGGAGGCAAGGAACGCGCCAACGTGGTCTTGCCGCATTGCCGGGGGCCGGCCAGAAGCAGAACGCGCCGTTCCTGCAAGGCCGTCAGTATCGATGCCGACTGCCATCTCGGGTACGGGCCGTTCTCAATTTGGGTCACCTGGCCTCCGCGGTACGGTGTCGCGATTTTATCATTTTATATCTCGCGATTTTATAAATATCAATTCCGCGATTTTATAAATTTTATGTCCGCGAGTTGATCCGCGAATAATGGCGCGGCGCGTCAACCGGCCATGGTCGCGGTCTATACAACGGGATGGAGGATAAACACCGATGGTGCGGGCGGGGAGAATCGAACTCCCACTTCCTTACGGAAACCAGATTTTGAGTCTGGCGCGTCTACCAGTTCCGCCACGCCCGCATGGCCGTCGGAAGGCGGCCTTTCTATCACCCGCCGCGTGGCCGATCAAACACTTGGCGCAAGGACGTTCCGGGATAATTCCCCCTCACCCCGGCCCTCTCCCCCTTGAAGGGGGCGAGGGAGGACGCATGACCAAGAAATAGCCCTCTCCCCCCAAGGCAATTGGGGGGAGAGGGTTGGGTGAGGGGGCATCAACCGCGTTGTCAGTGGTTGTCCCGCCTGCTAGAAGCGCCGCACCCTTTTCCTGAACGGACGCCCGCCGCCCATGCTGCGCCGCCTGTACGACCGGACCATGGCCCTCGCCGGCCACCGCCATGCGGACCGCTGGCTGGCGGCGGTCAGCTTCATCGAAAGCTCGGTCTTTCCCATCCCGCCCGACGTCATGCTGATCCCCATGGTGCTGGCCGACCGGGCGCGCGCCTGGCGCATCGCCTTCATCTGCACGGTGGCGTCGGTGCTGGGCGGCATGCTGGGCTACGCCATCGGCCTGTTCCTGTTCGAACAGGTCGGCCGGCCGCTGCTGGAATTCTACGGCTACGCCCCCAAGTTCGAGGCCTTCCGCCAGACCTATTCGGAATGGGGCGCCTGGGCCGTGTTCATCGCTGGCGTCACGCCCTTTCCCTACAAGGTGATCACGATCCTGTCGGGCGTGGCGTCCCTCGACATTTGGGTGTTCTGCGTCGCCTCGGTGCTGGCGCGGGGGCTGCGGTTCTACCTGGTCACGGCGCTCTTGTGGTATTTCGGCGAACCGATCCGCGCCTTCATCGAGCGGCGCCTGGGCCTTCTGTTCACGATCTTCTGCATCCTGCTGGTCGGCGGGTTCGTGGTTCTCAAATACGTGCTATAGGTTTTCGCCATGTTGGCGATGCTCGACGACCCGAAACTGCAAAGCTGGTTCCCGGCGATCCTGTTCGCCGTGGCGGCGGGGGCCCTGGGCTTTGCCTTCCATGCCCAGTTCGCGCTGGGGCTCGAGCCCTGCAACCTGTGCCTCTATCAGCGCGTCCCCTACGTGGTGATCGGCCTGGTCGCGGGGACGGCCCTGGTTCGGCCCGGCCCCAGGGTGCGCCGCGCCGTCGTCGGACTGGCCGCGGTCGCGTTCGCGATCGGCGCCGCCATCGCCTTCTACCACGTCGGCGTGGAGCGGCACTGGTGGGCCTCGGCCGTGTGCGGCGGCGAGGCGGCGCGCGTCGGATCGACCCGGGATTTGCTCGCCGGCCTGTCGACGCGGCCGGAAAAATCCTGCGACGCCGTGGACTGGGTCTTCCTCGGCCTCTCCATGGCGACCTATAATGCCGCCTTCTCCGCCGTCATGGCCGGGCTCTGCCTGATCGCCGCCCGCCGCATGAAGGCCGCCTGACGAGTGAAGAACGCCATGACGACCGGCACGTCCGCCCGATCCTCCCGTAAGCCCCGGCGCATGCCGGGCGATCCGTCCAGGGCCGATATGGTCGGACGCATGCTGCGGGTCGACCACGCGGGCGAATACGGCGCCGTGCGCATCTATGCGGGCCAGATGGCGGTGCTGGGCGACAATGCCGGCGGCGGCGCCATCAAGCACATGGCCGAGCAGGAGGAGGTTCACCTGGCCACCTTCAACGATCTGGTCGCCGACCGGCGGGTGCGGCCGACGGCGCTGCTGCCGCTGTGGCATCTGGCCGGTTTCGCGCTGGGGGCCGGCACGGCGCTGTTGGGCGAGAAGGCGGCCCATGCCTGCACCGTCGCGGTGGAAGAGACGATCGACGAGCATTACGCGGCCCAGGTCGCCCGCCTGGAGGGCGAGGGCGAGGACGGCCTGTGCGCCACCTTCGAGAAATTCCGCCAGGAGGAACTGGAACACCACGACACGGCACTGCACCTGGGGGCCGAGGAAACCCCCGGCTACGCGGTGCTGAAGGGCGCCATCAAGACGGGCTCCAGGCTCGCCATCTGGCTGTCCGAGCGCATCTGACACCGGAGGCCCGCCGCGCGCTTCCGATTTTTCCCATCTCCCAAGAAGAAACCAGAGGACGAAAACAATGAAGGCAGTGGTGTTCGCGGGCGACCGCAAGATCGAGATCATGGAGTTTCCCGACCCGCACCCGGGGCCCGGCGAGGTGGTCCTCAAGATCAAGGCGTCGGGCATGTGCGGCAGCGACCTCAAGTACTACCGCAACCCGGCGGGCACTCCGACCCTGGGCCTGGGCGAACGCAAGGGTCCGATCATCGCCGGGCACGAGCCCTGCGGCGTGGTGGTCGAGGTCGGCGCGGGCGTGTCCGAGGCCCAGGCGCGCATCGGCGACCGTATGATGGACCACCACTATTCCGGCTGCGGCGTGTGCAAGCACTGCCGCACGGGCTGGTCGCAGATGTGCCTGGACGGCATCGTCGTCTACGGCACCACCGGCCACGGCGCCCATGCCGAATACATGAAGGTGCCGGCCCATACCCTGGTCAGGCTGCCGGACGACCTCAGCTTCAAGACCGGGGCCGCCATCTCCTGCGGCACCGGCACGGCCTACGGCGCGCTCAAGCGCCTGGACCTGGCGGGCGACGAGACGGTGGTGATCTTCGGCCAGGGGCCCGTGGGGCTCTCGGCCACGCAGCTCGCCAAGGCCATGGGGGCGCGCGTGATCGCGCTCGACGTCATGGCCGAGCGGCGCAAGCTGGCGGCGGACTTCGGCGCCGACGAGGTCATCGACCCCATGGGCAACGACGTGGTGACGGCGATCCGCGATCTGACGGGCGGCGAGGGGGCGCACAAGTCGCTCGACTGTTCCTCCAATGCCGAGGCGCGGGCGTCCGCCGTGCGCTGCCTGCGCGCCTGGGGCACCGCCTGCTTCGTCGGCGAGGGCGGGCAGGTGACGCTCGACGTCAGCCAGGACATTCTGCGAAGGCAGGTCTCCATCGTCGGGTCCTGGACCTTTTCCAAGAACGGACAGGCCGATTGCGCGGCCTTCGTCGCCGAGCGCAAGGTCGACGTGGACGCCCTGTTCACGGACGAGTACGGCCTCGACCAGGCGGCCGAGGCCTACCGCAAGTTCGAAACCCAGACCACGGGCAAGGGCGTGTTCGTGATGGATTGACGCCCGGCCGGGCGTTTCGGTCGGGCGTGGAGGCCGGCGCAACCGCGGAGTGGCCAATGAAGGCCCGTGACATCATCGAGGGAGCCGATCCCCGGGTCGGCGAGCTGTTCGAATTCTGGAACGCCGCGCGCGGGGCCAACCGCTATCCGGCGCAGGCGGATTTGAAGCTGTCCGCGATCCCGCGCCTGCTGCCCAACGTGTTCGTCATCGACGTGCTGGAAGGCCACGTCTTCCGCTATCGCTTCATCGGCACCCGGATCGACGAACACATGGGCGTCTCGCTGACCGGCAAGGTGTTTTCCGACACCCGTTCGGGCCGTCTCCTGCGCGAGATCACGGGGTTCTTCTCGCGCATCGCGGAACAGGGGGGTTCTCGGCCTTCTGGTCACGCGCCTGCCGTCCGAACGCTACGAATGGCTGCGCTATACCCGCGTAGGCCTGCCGGTAGCGGACGACCGCCGCACCGTGAACAAGATCATCGGCCTGTTCCTGTTCGAGCCGGCGAAGGAACGGGCCTTCACCGTGCCCAGCATCGACGACGTGGACCAGTCCGAACTGGGCGAGGTCGTGCGCCAGTTCGGCGAGATCGACTGACCGTCGTTCAGGAGCCGTCCCGGTCCCTCTGCGGGCCCCGGCGCAGCGCCTTGATGACGCCGTGGAGCGAGCGCACCTCCTGCTCGGTCAGGCGCGCGCGGCCGAACAGGTTGCGCAGGTTGCGGACCATCACGGGGGCCCGTTCGGGCGGGTGGAGATAGCCGCAGGCCTCCAGCTCCCGCTCCAGATGTTCGAAGAAATAGACGAGTTCCCCGTGCTCGGCGGGGCGCGTGACCTTGGGCATGGTCAGCTCCTCGTCGGCCACGTCGATCCCCGCAATGCGCCATTCGTAACCCGCGAGGAACACCGCCTGCGCCAGGTTGAGGGACGAGAACCCGGGGTTCAGCGGCGCGTTCAGGATGGCGTCGGCCAGCGCCACGTCCTCGTTGCTGAGGCCCTTCGATTCCTTGCCGAACAGGATGCCCGTGCGGGCGCCCGACCGGGCGTAAATCTCGCGGATCTCCTGGGCCGCGCGGCGCGGGCTCAGGACGCGCTTGGTCATGTCGCGATTGCGCGCCGTGGTCGCGATGACGAGGTTTAGGTCGGCCACGGCCTCGGCCGTGGAGGCGTAGACCCTGGCCCCGTCGATCACCACGTCTGCGCCCGAGGCGGCGGCCCGCGCCGGCTCGCTGGGCCAACCGTCGCGCGGGTCGACCAGGCGCAGCTCCGTGAGGCCGCAGTTCAGCATGGCGCGCGCCGCCATGCCGATGTTCTGGCCCAGCTGCGGCTCCACCAGGACAACCACCGGCGCGCTCGAGGCGTCGATGTCGTCGTTCAGTCCCCGTGTCGAATCCGTGCCGGCCATGATCCGTCGTCAACCGGCCTTGGGCGCGACCCCGTCGCGGTAAAGCTTGTAGACCAGGGCATCGCGCAGCGCGTTGTAGGAGGCGTCGATGATGTTGGTGGAGACGCCCACGGTCGACCAGTTGTCGTGGCCCTGGGCGGCGCTTTCGATCATCACCCGGGTCACCGCGCGGGTGCCGTCGCCGGGCGTCAGGATGCGCACCTTGTAGTCGACCAGTTTCAGGTCCTCCAGATTGGGATAGGCCGGGATCAGCACCTTGCGCATGGCGGCGTCGAGCGCGTTCACGGGGCCGTTGCCCTCGGCCACGGTCATGAAGGGCTCGCCGGCGACGGAAAGCTTCACCGTGGCTTCCGAAATGGTCACCAGGTCGCCGCGGGCGTTCCAGCGCCGTTCGTCCAGCACGCGGAAGCTGGACAGGCGGAAGTATTCCGGCACGCCGCCCAGCGCGTCGCGGGCCAGCAGTTCGAAGCTCGCCTCGGCCCCGTCGTAGGCATAGCCGTCGAACTCGCGCTCCTTCACCAGGTCGACCAGGCGCGCGACCTTGGGGTCTTTGGGCTCGATGTCGATGCCGATTTCGCGGAACCGGGCCAGGATGTTGGACCGCCCCGCCTGGTCCGAGACGACGATGTGGCGCCGGTTGCCGACCAGCGCCGGATCGATGTGCTCGTAGGTGCGGGGGTCCTTCTCGACCGCCGAGACGTGCAGCCCGCCCTTGTGGGCGAAGGCGCTTTCGCCCACGTAGGGGGCGTGACGGTTGTGCGGGCGGTTCAGGTGCTCGTCCAGGAACCGGGACACGTGGCTGAGGCGCGAAAGGCCGTCCGCGTTCAGGCCCGTCTCGAAGCCCATTTTCAGCATCAGCGACGGGATGACGGCGATCAGGTCGGCGTTGCCGCAGCGCTCGCCCAGCCCGTTCAGGGTCCCCTGCACCTGTCGCGCGCCGGCGCGCACGGCGGCCAGCGAGTTGGCGACCGCGTTGCCCGTGTCGTTATGGGCGTGGATGCCGATGTGCGATCCGGGGATGTGCTTCGTCACCTCCTGGACGATGTCGAAGATTTCATGCGGCAGGGTGCCGCCGTTGGTGTCGCACAGCACCATCCAGCGCGCGCCCGCGTCTTTGGCCGCCTTCAGGCAGGCCAGCGCGAAGTCCTGGTCCGACTTGAATCCGTCGAAGAAATGCTCGGCGTCGAACATGGCCTCGTCCTTGCGGGCGGCGGCCAATTGGACACTGTCCCGGATCATGGCGATGTTCTCCTCCCGGGAGATGCCGAGCGCCACGTCGACGTGGAAGTCCCAGGCCTTGCCCACCATGCACATGGCGGGCGCCTTGCTGGACAGAAGCGGGGCGAGGCCGGGGTCGTTCTCGGCGCTGCGCCCGGGCCGCCGGGTCATGCCGAAGGCCGTCAGCTTGGCCCTTTTGAGCGCCGGCGGGTTGGCGAAGAAGGCGTCGTCGGTCGGATTGGCGCCGGGCCAGCCGCCCTCGATGTAGTCGATGCCCAGCCTGTCCAGTTCGCGGGCGATGGCCGCCTTGTCCACGGCGTTGAAATCGACGCCCTGGGTCTGGGCGCCGTCGCGCAGCGTGGTGTCGAACAGATAGACGCGGTTGTCCGTCATGAGGCGGTTGTCCCGGAACGTTCAGGCGGCGGCCCCGTGCCCGCCGCAAGGTGGCGGGAGAATGCCGAATGCGGCGGCATTTCTCAAGGATTCCCGCCACGACGTCCCTTGCGCCCGCTTCGGCGGCCCGGTAAAGGCCGATTGGAAATTGCTGATGACAATATTATGCTGGTGCCAACAATTGCGTTCATAAGAGCCGGTTCAGGGATCGAGGGCCCGGAGACGGCCAAGCCGTCGACGTGGGGAAGGCGGCAGAAAGGGGAACATCGTGGCTTCACCATCCACGACAGCGACAAGCAGACACATGGCGTCGGATCCATCGCCGGAGTATCTGGACATCAAGGCGCGCGCCACGGCGTCGAACCTTGACCCGGAGACCCTGCTGGCGACGGATTATCTCAACCATTTCAACGAAATCGTCATGCTTCTGGAAATGGTGCCCGACATGCCGGAAATCATGGAAGAAGTGAAGGCCTGGCAGCCCAAGGGCTATGTCGATCACTTTCGCGATTCCACCATCGCCGACCGCGAACTGGCCATCGAAGCCTACGACCACGTGCTGCCGGTATATCGCGAACCCTTCGAGCAGACCGTGGACCAGTTGAACAACCTGATCGCCTCCTGTGTCGAGCGCCTGGAGCATTACATCGCCGCCGGTAACGAAGGCATGCTGCGCGAGCAGGCGAGCGTCATGTCGCGCATGATCCAGCGCCTGCTGGACACGGCGTCCGGCATCATCCACGGCGCCACCAAGACCATGGAGCAGCAGGAAATCGACGTCATCATCGCCACCTGAGCGGCGATCTCCGCGTCAGTTCCCGGCGTCGGAAAACGGGATGGTCACTCGCCGGCGGCGGGCGGCGCCTTTACGAAAGCGCCGCTGCCCGCGCGCACCAGGTCCATGAACCGCTCGTTGCCGACCGGCGGGCTGAACAGGTAGCCCTGGCCGACCTGACAGCCCAGCGCATGCAGAAAGCCGACTTGGTTTTCCGTCTCGATGCCCTCGGCGATGATGTTCAGGTTCAGGTTCTGCGCCATGGAGATGATCGCCCGCGCCACGGCCGACGCGTCGCGGTCGTCCGGCAGGCCCGTGACGAACGAGCGGTCGACCTTCAGGTTGTCGAGCGGGAAGCGCGTCAGGTAGCTGAGCGACGAATAGCCCGTTCCGAAGTCGTCCATGGACACGTTGACGCCCATGCCCTTGATGACCTTGAGGATGCGGATGGTCTCCTCCGCGTTGGATACCAACATGCTTTCCGTCAGTTCCACGTCGAGCAGACGCGCGTCGAGCCCGCAGTCGTCGAGGATGTCCTTGATCTCACCCGCGAGGTCGCCATGCAGGAACTGCATGGCCGACAGGTTGACGGCGATCTGGCAGTCGGTCAGTCCTTCATTGCGCCAGTCCGCCGCCGTGCGGCAGGCCTCGCGCAGGACCCAGCCGCCGATCGGCACGATCAGGCCCGTCTCCTCGGCGACGGGAATGAACTCAACCGGCGACACCTTGCCCAGGTTGGCGTTTTCCCAGCGCAAAAGCGCCTCCGCCCCCATGATGCGGCGCGTTTCAAGCTCCACCTTGGGCTGGTAGATCAGGCTGAACTCGTTGTTTTCGAGCGCCCGGCGCAGGCCGCTTTCGACCTCGATGCGGCGGCGCGCGTCCTCGGAAAGCTGTTCGGTGTAGAACTGGAAGTTGGCGCGCCCCTGCTTCTTGGCGAAATGGGCGGCGGTGTCCACGTTGCGCATCAGCTCGACCAGCGAACCCGCGTTCTTCGGGTACGTGACGACGCCGATGCTGCATGAGGTGAAGACCTCGCGGCCGTCGACCTTGAACGGCTGGGACAGGCTTTTCAGGATGTCCCGCGCGATCTTGGCGGAGCGCGCCTCGTCGTCCATGCCCTCGAGGATGACCATGAACTCGTCACCCGACAGATGCGCCACCGTGTCCTGGCCGCGCACACAGCCGCACACCCGCTGACCGGCAAGCTGTATGATGCGGTCGCCGATCAGGTGGCCCAGGGCGTCGTTGATGGTCTTGAAGTTGTCGAGGTCGAGGAACAGAACCGCGAAGCCGGCGCCGCAGGAATCGGCCTGCTCTATGGCCTCCTCCAGGCGTTCCGTGAACAGGTTTCGGTTGGGCAGGCGGGTCAGCGGATCGCGCGTCGCCAGGTCGCGCAGGCGTTCCTCGGCTTCCTTGCGTTCGGTGATGTCGCGCAGCGCCCCGATGAACAGGCGCCGCCCGGAAAAGCGCATTTCGCTGACCGCCAGTTCGATGGGAATGAGCGAGCCGTTCTTGCGCCGCCCCACGACCTCGCGCGAGGCCCCGATGATGTGGCGCACGCCCGTGTTGGTATAGCGCGCCAGATAATGATCGTGGTTGGCGGCGTCTTCCTCGCTCATCAGGATCTTGATGTTGGAGCCCACCAGCTCGCCCGGCTTGTAGCCGAAGATATCCTCGGCCGTCGGGTTCAGGGTCTCGATAACGCCGCTTTCGTCGATGGTGATGATGCCGTCGGCGACCGTGTCCATGATTTTGCGCAGGTGTTCCTCGCGCGTCGCCTGGGCCTTCAGCGCGCGGTTCCGCTCGGTCACGTCGCGGGCCATCAGGATGTAGGCAGTGTCGCCGTCGGGTGCGTCGCCGTCCTGTTCGTCATAGGGCAGGGCGGCCAGTTCGACATCCAGGGTCTTGCCGTCCGCCCGCAGCAGCACCATCGGCGTGCGCAGGCGCTCCTTGGTCAGGTTTTCGATCCCGCCCTGGAAATGGGCCAGGCTGTCCGCATGGACGAAATCCGTGAAGGCGCGGCCCTTCAGCTCGACCGCCGGCCACACGCCCAGCATGTCGGCGCCCGCGGGATTTATCAGGTCGATCGCACCCCCCCTGCAGATGGCGATCAGGTCGGGCGCCAGTTCGATGACGTGGCGGAATCCCTTTTCCGTGCGCTTCATGTTTTCGAAGCGCTTGCGATTCAGAAGGTCGTTGATGAAGTCCAGCATGCGCCGGCCTTCGGTGGAGATCACCTCCACGTATTCGCGGTAATGGGGATTGGTGAGAGGGCCCAGGATTTCCTGGTCCATCATGTCGGCGAAGCCGATGATGGTGTTCAGCGGCGTGCGCAGATCGTGACTGAGGGTTTCGAGAAGGGTCTCGTTGGCTTCTTCCGTGGCGTCGCCGTTGTCCTGAAGACGTTGGCTCGCATGCCGGGCGCCCGGCTTGATTTCGTAGATATCCGCCATTGAACCAGCTTGTGTGCGCCCCCATTGCCGCCTTCGGCGGCCGATTTCCGCAGGTTCGGGGCCGCTTCTCTCACCCAGTGCCGCATTATAGGGTGCGAACGGGCGAAGGCGTCAAGCTAGCCTATCGGTTACATCCGGTGGGACGACCTGGCGGCGGCGGCGGGACCTGTCGCCCGCCGGCCCTCCGTGCTAGCCTCCGCCGATGCCGAGCGAGATCATCCTGCTGACCGGCGACGTCGAAGGGCCGCATCTGGCGGCCGCCCTGGCGGCGCATAATCCTGCCCTTCACGTCAACCACGTGGATGGCGCCGACAGCCTGCGCGACGCCCTCGACCTCAAGGGCGGGTCCGCCGCCAATCCGGGACGGCGGCTCGTCGCCTTCTGCACCGGGGTGGTGGTGCCGCCGGAGGTGCTCGCGGCCCTGCCGGGCCCGGCCTACAACTTCCACCCCGGCCCGCCGACCTATCCCGGAAGCTGGGCCGCCGGATTCGCCCTCTACGACGGCGCGCGCCGCTTCGGCGCGACCCTGCACGTCATGGAAGACCGGGTGGACGAAGGCGCCATCGTCGACGTCGCCTGGTTCGACCTGCCCGAGGGCGTGAACCTGCGTTACGACGAGCTGGAGGTCATGGCCTATCAGCGCTGCGTGGCCCTGTTCCAGAAGTACGCGCCGCATCTGGCGGCGGAGGACGCGCCGCTGCGCGCCGTTGCGGACGAACGGTGGTCCGGCGTCAAGCGCACCAAGGCCGAGGCGACCGCCATGCGCGAGCCGCCGCGCGACGCCACGGAGGATGAGATACGAAGGCGGTTCCGGGCGTTTGGCTGACCTTCCTTCATCACCGCCGCGTAAAAGGCGGGGGCAGCAACCCTCTTGGCGATTTCTTCTTTTACCACTGAGACGGTGAGGCCGTGAGGTAGCGGAAGGTTGCCGCCTTCTCCGTGCCCTCTGCGTATTCTCTGTGTGCTCTGTGTCGAATTACTCGGAAAACACACCCGGAGCCTTTCCGAGATCGGCCGATTAATGGGACACAGAGACCGCAGAGGAGGAATCCCGGATTCCCGCTTTCGCGGGAATGACAGGATGAATGTGTATGGCTAGCCCCGCCGCCAGGCGGTGCCGCCGGCGCCGTCCTCAAGCACGATGCCCGCCGCCGTCAGCTCGTCGCGGATCGCGTCGGCGCGGGCGAAGTCCTTGGCCTTGCGGGCGGCCACGCGCTCCGCGATCAGGGCGTCGATCTCGGCGTCGGTGAGCCCCCCGGCCTTTGCCGGCGGCTGCCACTTGAACCAGGCTTCCGGGTCCTGCTGCAACAGGCCAAGTAGGGCGGCGGATTGGAGAAGTTCGAAGTAATTTAAAATTCGGCCTTCGTCGTTCCCAGAGTCATGGAACGCATTGTTTGCAATTGCGTGAAGGTCAGCCAGAGCGCTCGGTGTATTCAAATCATCGGCGAGCTTTTCCAAAAAGACAAAATGAACGTGATCATCATTTGCGGCATCTGTCCAAAATTCTGGAAGGCGCGTCTTGGCTTCTGACTGAATTTGTAAAGCGCGGTAGAAGCGATCGAGTTCCGCCTTCGCCTCGCGGATGCCGTCCTTGGTGAAGTCGAGCGGCTGACGGTAGTGGGTCTTCAAAAGGGCCAGGCGGATGGCCTCGCCGGGGAACTCCTGCAACAGGTCGTGCACCGTGTAGAAGTTGCCCAGCGACTTCGACATCTTCTCGCCTTCGGCCATCAGGTAGCCGTTGTGCATCCACACGCTGGCCATGATTTCCGTGCCGTGGGCGCAGCGGCTCTGCGCGATCTCGTTCTCGTGGTGGGGGAAGATCAGGTCCTGGCCGCCGCCGTGGATGTCGAAGGTCTCGCCCAGCAGCTTCCTGGACATGGCCGAGCACTCGATGTGCCAGCCGGGCCGCCCGCGGCCCCAGGGGCTGTCCCAGCCGGGCAGGCCCTCGGCCTCGGGCGACGGCTTCCACAGCACGAAGTCGGCGGGGTCCCGCTTGTAGGGGGCGACCTCGACGCGAGCCCCGGCGATCAGCTCGTCGCGGTCGCGGCGCGACAACTGTCCGTAGTCGTCCATCGACAGAACGTTGAACAGCACATGGCCCTCGGCCTCGTAGGCATGGCCCTTGGCGATCAGCGTCTCGATCATGGCGATCATCTGCGGAATGTGGTCGGTCGCGCGTGGTTCGTGGTCCGGCGGCTCCGCACCCAGCGCCGCCATGTCGGCGTGGAACCGGGCCGCCGTCTCCTTCGTGATGTCGGCGATGGACCGCCCCGTCTCCTGCGCCCGGGCGTTGATCTTGTCGTCCACGTCCGTGATGTTGCGCACGTAGGTGACCTTCGGATACAGGCGGCGCAGCAGGCGCGCCAGCACGTCGAACACCACCACCGGCCGGGCGTTGCCGATATGCGCGAAGTCGTAGACCGTGGGACCGCAGACGTAGAGGCGCACGTTTGCGGGGTCCAGGGGGACGAATTCCTCCTTGGTCCGCGTCAGGGTGTTGTAGAGCCGCAAGGTCATTGGAACTGCTTGGTGAATCCGTTGGTGATGGGATAGCGGCGGTCGCGGCCGAAGGCGCGGCCGGTGATCTTGACCCCCGGCGGCGCCTGCCGCCGCTTGTATTCGGCGCGGTCCAAGAGGACCCAGATGCGGCGCACGGTGGCGGCGTCGAAGCCCTCGGCCACCGTGGCGTCGAAGCCCATTTCCTTCTCCACCAGGCACATCAGGATGGCGTCCAGCTCGGCGTAGGGCGGCAGGGAATCCTGGTCCGTCTGGCCGGGGCGCAGCTCGGCACTGGGCGGCTTGGTGATGGTGCGTTCCGGCACCGCGCGGCCGCGGGGGCCCAGGAAATCGTCGGGGGCGTGCTGGTTGCGCCAGTGGCACAGCCGGAACACGGTGGTCTTGTAGACGTCCTTCAGTACGGAATAGCCGCCGTTCATGTCGCCGTAGATGGTGGCGTAGCCCACCGACATCTCCGACTTGTTGCCGGTGGTCAGCAGCATGTGACCGAACTTGTTGCTGAGCGCCATCAGCAACAGGCCCCGCGTGCGCGCCTGGATGTTCTCTTCCGTGATGTCCTTGTCGCGGCCCTGGAACAGCCGCGCCAGCATGGCGTCGAAGGCCTGCATGGCGGGCGCGATGGCGACGCTTTCCAGCCGCGTGCCCAGCAGCGCCGCCGCCTCGGCCGCGTCCTCCAGACTTTCAGGGGACGTATAGGGCGAGGGCATCATCACCGTCAGCACGCGGTCGGCGCCCAGGGCGTCCACGGCGACCGCGGCGGACAGCGCCGAATCGACCCCGCCGGACAGGCCCAGGACCACGCCCGGAAAGCCGTTCTTGTTCACGTAGTCGCGCAGGCCCAGCACCATGGCGCGGTAGATGGCCTCCAGGTCGCCGGGCTCGGCCACGATCTCGCTGTTCTCGGGCGCGTAGGCCCCGTTCGTGCGGGTCCACTGGGTCAGGGTCACGGCGCTTTGCCAGCAGGGCAGCTTGGCCGTCAGGTTGCAGCCCGCGTCCAGCACGAAGGAGCCGCCGTCGAACACCAGTTCGTCCTGCCCGCCCACCAGGTTGACGTACATCAGCGGCAGGCCCGATTCCTTGACCCGCGACACCGCGTAGCTCAGGCGCTGGTCGCCCTTCTCCACGTCGTAGGGCGAACCGTTGAGGACGATCAGCATCTCCGCCCCCGATTCGTCCAGGCATTCGGTCACGTCCTCGAACCACATGTCCTCGCAGACCATGACGCCGAGCCGCGCGCCGCGGAACGGCACCGGGCCGGGCAGGGGGCCCTGGGCGAATAGGCGCTTTTCGTCGAACACGCCGTAATTGGGCAGCTCGTGCTTGAGCCGCACCACGGCGACCTTGCCGCCGTCCAGCAGCAGGCCCGCGTTGTACAGTTTCCCCTTTTCCCGCCAGGGCGCGCCGGTCAGCACGGCCGGGCCGCCGTCGCCAGTCTCGGCGGCCAGGGTCTGCACGGCGTCCTCGATCCTGTCCTGGAACGTGCGCTTCAGGACCAGGTCCTCCGGCGGATATCCCGACAGCGCCAGTTCGCCCGTGACCACCAGGTCCGCGCCCAGTTTGGCCGCCTCGGCCCGGGCATCCCGGATCAGCGCCAGGTTCCCCGCGACGTCGCCGACGGTGGGGTTGATCTGGGCAATGGCGATGGCCAGTGAATCGGTCATGGCGTGTCGGTCATCGGCGTCTGGAAACAGGGGTATGTCTCAGGGAGCGGAAGGCGGCGGCAGGGTAGGGACGTGCCATTCCCGTGTCAACGAAACCGGCGCCGCCGAACGCATCCCGTCACGTCGCCTTGCCCGGCCGATGCAGCAGGAATTCGCGGCCCAGCTTCACGCGCGGCTGGCCGTCGTAGGCGATGATGTCGGCGGTGGCGTAGGTTTCCGACCAGTTGGTGGGCAGGTACGATCCCGTGCCGACCACGTCGATGGGCGCGTCGACATCGGCCATGACCTTGCATTTCTCGACGTCGAAGCCCGACGAGCAGACGATTTTTGCCTTGCCGTAGCCCGCTTCGTCCAGGCGCTCGCGGAACAGAAAGACGGCGGCGGCGGAGACGCCGGTGCCCGTCAGGGTGCGCAGTTCCTTTTCGTTGCGGTAGCGGCGCACGGCGAGCGGCACGTGGCGCTCCAGCACCGCGTAGCTTTCCTGCGGGTCGAGGCCCTCCATGTAGCGCCCGCCGTGGGTGTCGAGCCGGAACGCCAGCTTGCCGGCCCCGACCAGATCGGGGAAGCGGTCGCAGACCGCGAGCGCGTCCGTGATTTCGGCCCCGAAATAGTCGGCCAGCACGGTCATCGGCTCGCCGGGGAAGGTCTCGGCGTACATCTCGGCGGCGCGCAGGGTCGATCCGGCATAGCCGATCAGGGCGTGCGGCATGGTGCCCATGCCGTCCGAATTGCCGAAGTAATGGGCGGTCGCGCGGGTCGCGTTGCCGATGAAGCCCCTGGCCCCGGCCTGTTCGCGGGCGGCCTTGGAGCCGACGGCGCAGGCATAGGCCATGTGCTCGGCCATTTCCGTGCCGGCGCAATGGCGCGCGTCCATGGCCAGGAAGGCGACCCTGGGCAGGGTCGCGCACATGACGTAGGCGTTGTTGGCGGCGACGCAGCAGGCCCCCAGCTTCTGCAGCAATAGCGTTTCCAGGTCGACCAGATGGGCGAGCGGCCCGGTGACGTACATCAGCGGCTCGCCGGCGCCGACCCACTGGCCCTCGGCGAAGTTGGGCTCGACCTTGAACTCCGTCGCCCGCGCCCGCGCGGCCTGCGTCAGCCAGTCGAGCGCGATGCGCGGCGCGAACACGACGGGCCGGCGCATGAACAGCGCATAGGTCACCTGCGTGTCGCCGAAGTGGCGCACGGCCTGCTTGGTGCGCAGGAAGTAGTGGTCGGCCCAGCGGGCGATGCCGGTCTCGAAATCGCCGTCCGAGCGGGAATCCCCGGCGCCGGCTTCGTCAGCCGCGTTGTCCAACTCGTCGGACGGGCTGTCCATGGATGGTCTCCCCCAACCGCTGCGCCCGCCGCTGGCTGGGCCCCCTACGACGGCAGGGCGGCCTGCTTCAGCCTGGGCGTGCGGCCTTCCTTCAGCATCTCCGCCACCAGGAACGCCAGTTCCAGGGCCTGGCGGGCGTTGAGGCGCGGGTCGCAGTGCGTGTGATAGCGGTCCGACAGGTCGGCATCGCTGAGCGCCTGCGCGCCGCCGGTGCATTCCGTCACGTCCTGGCCGGTCATTTCCAGGTGCACGCCGCCGGCATGGGTGCCTTCGGCCTGGTGCACGGCGAAGAAGTCGCGGACCTCGGACAGGATGCGGTCGAACGGCCGCGTCTTGAAGCCGCTGGACGCCTTGATGACGTTGCCGTGCATGGGGTCCGAGACCCACACGACCTTGCGCCCCTCGGCCTTGACCTTGCGCAGCAGCGGCGGCAGGCCCTGGGCGATCTTGTCCGAGCCCATGCGGGCGATGATGGTGATGCGCCCGGGCTCGTTCTTCGGGTTCAGGATGTCGATTAGGCGGATCATCTCGTCCGGGTCCAGGCTCGGCCCGGCCTTGAAGGCGATCGGGTTGTTGATGCCGCGCATGAACTCCACATGGGCGCCGTCGGGCTGGCGCGTGCGGTCGCCGATCCACAGCATGTGGGCCGAGGTGTCGTACCAGTCGCCGGTGGTCGAATCGATACGGGTCAACGCCTGCTCGTACCACAGCAGAAGCGCCTCGTGCGAGGTGTAGAAGTCCGTCTCGCGGATCTGCGGCGTGGTCTCCGACGTCAGGCCGCAGGCGGCCATGAAGGCCAGCGTCTCGTCCAGGCGGTCGGCCATGCCGGCGTACTTCTCGCCCTCGGCACTGTCGGCGACGAAGCCCAGGTTCCACTGATGGACCTTGTGCAAATCGGCGTAGCCCCCTTGCGCGAAGGCGCGCAGCAGGTTCAGCGTCGCGGCCGACTGGTTGTAGACCTGCATCAGGCGCTGCGGGTCGGGAATACGGGCTTCCGGCGTGAAGTCCATGCCGTTGACCATGTCGCCCCGGTAGGACGGCAGTTCCACGCCGTCGATGGTTTCCGTGGAGGCCGAGCGCGGCTTGGCGAACTGGCCCGCCATGCGGCCCACCTTGACGACCGGCAGGGCCGCGCCGAAGGTCAGCACCACGGCCATCTGCAGCAGCACGCGGAAGGTGTCGCGGATGTTGTCCGGGTGGAACTCGGCGAAGCTTTCGGCGCAGTCACCGCCCTGCAGCAGAAAGGCCTCGCCTTCCGATACCTGGGCGAGCGCCTTCTTCAGCGAGCGCGCCTCGCCGGCGAATACCAGCGGCGGGCAGCGCTTCAACTGCGCTTCCACGGCCTCCAGGGCCTTCGCGTCCGGATAGTCCGGAACCTGAAGGATGGATTTGCCGCGCCAGGAGTCGGGCGTCCATTTGATCGCCATGTGGCACCTCTTCAAGGCTTATGATGCGTGTTTTCCCAGGGTGGTTAACGACCCGATATAAGGGGCATCGCCGCGGATTTCCAGTTAAACCGGCGTCAACGGGCGTTTTCATGTCCAAACCGCCGCTGTTTGCGGTGACACGGACGTGAACGGTTGTGTAGGGCGCCTGCCGGCGGTTTGTCCTATCCATGGGGCCGATGCGGGCCCGACGGCCCGCCAAGTTGACGGAAACCGCCCATGATCCGCGTTCTCGCCCTTTCCCTGTCCTTGCTGTCGGTCTGGTCGCTCGGTCTGCCCGCCCTTGCCGGCGGGCCGAAGGCCGATCTGTGGGCGCGTTGGCAGGCCCATGACCCGGCCTCTGCACGGCGGCTGGATCATTCCGCTTGGGGCCGGTTCCTCGACCGCTACCTCAGCGTCCGGTCCAAGGACGCCAACCGGATCGACTACGCCGCGGTGACGCCCGCCGACAAGGCGGCGCTCGCCGGCTATCTTGCGGACCTGCAGGCCGTCGCCGTCTCGCGCCTGAACCGGGCGGAGCAGTTGGCCTTCTGGGTCAACCTCTACAACGCGCTTACCGTATCGCTGATCCTGGACCACTGGCCGGTATCGTCGATCCGCGACATCGACATCTCGCCGGGCCTGTTCGCCGACGGGCCCTGGGGCAAGAAGCTGGTCAGCATCGAGGGCGAACGTCTCGCCCTCGACGACATCGAACACCGCATCCTGCGTCCCATCTGGCGCGACCCCCGCATTCACTACGCGGTCAACTGCGCGTCGATCGGCTGTCCGGACCTGGCTTCCCGGCCCTATACGGCGGACACGGCGGACCGCATGCTGACGGCGGGGGCGGAAGCCTACGTCAATGATCCGCGCGGGGCCCATGTCGACGCCGACGGCCGGCTGACCGTGTCGGCGATCTACGACTGGTTCATCGACGATTTCGGCGGCACCCGGGCCGGCGTGCTGGCGCATCTGGGGCATTACGCGGCGCCGGACCTGAAGGCCCGCCTCGCCGGACGGGCGCGGATCGACGGCCACGCCTACGACTGGCGGATCAACGCCGCGCGTTAGGCGCCGGGCGGCGCTTCGGCGGAAAAATCCGAAAAATTGCTCTGGATCAATTCCCTCTCCTGCGAACGCGGGTCAAATGAGGGTCAACCGGTGGGATCAGCAGCCAAGGGGCGAAACGCCAGATCATGGACCAGCGTCTGCTCGACACATACGGCGGCCCCGTGCCGCGCTATACCAGCTATCCGACGGCGCCGCAGTTCCACGGCGGGGTCGGTCCGCGCGCCTACGCGGACTGGCTGCGGGCCTTGGGCCCCGGCGACGGGCCGGTGTCGCTTTACCTGCACATCCCCTATTGCCGGGAACTCTGCACCTATTGCGGCTGCACCACCAAGATCACCCGCCGTTATTCGCCCGTGGCCGCCTATGTGGCGGATCTGACGGCCGAGATCGATCTGGTCGCCGGGCATCTCGCGGCGCCGCTCGCCGTCTCCCAGGTCCATTTCGGCGGCGGCACGCCCAACATCCTTGGGGCCGACGATTTCCAGGCGCTGATGGGCGACCTGCGCCGGGTCTTTGCCTTCGGTCCGGCAACCGAGACGGCGGTCGAGATCGATCCGCGCCTGCTGACCGGCGACATGGCCCAGGCCATGGCGGCGGCGGGCGTCACCCGGGTCAGCATCGGCGTGCAGGACCTGAACGAGGACGTCCAGCAGGCCATCAACCGCGTGCAGCCGCTTTTCGTCGTGCGCCGCGCCGTCGACATGCTGCACGCCGCCGGCATAGATCAGATCAACCTCGACCTGATGTACGGCCTGCCGCTGCAGACCGTCGACCATGTGCTGTCCACGGTGGACCGTGCGTCGGAACTGGGCGCCCAGCGGATCGCGCTGTTCGGGTACGCCCACGTGCCGTGGATGAAGACCCATCAGCGCCTGCTGGACCACCTGCCGCGGGCCGACACCCTGGGCCGCTTCGAACAGGCCGAGGCGGCGGCCGAACGCCTGGCCCGCTACGGCTACCGGCGCATCGGTCTGGATCATTTCGCGACACCGGGGGATTCCCTTGCCCAGGCGCTCGAGGGCGGCCGCCTGCACCGCAACTTCCAGGGCTACACCACGGACACGGCCGAGGTGCTGCTGGCCTTCGGCGCGTCGGCGATCGGTCAATTGCCCGGCGGCTACGTCCAGAACGCGTCCGACGCCGGCACTTATGGACGCCGCGTCCAGGATGGCGACCTGGCCACCGTCAAGGGCCTCGTCCTCGACGACGAGGACCGCCGCCGCCGTGCGCTCATCGAACGACTGATGTGCGACATGACGGTCGACCTGCGCCGTTTCGGCGGCGTCGGGGCCTACGGCGCCGAACTGGCCCGTCTCCGTTCCATGGCCGACGACGGCTTGGTCCGCGTCGAGGGCGAAAAGATCACGGTGCCCGAGGACGCGCGGCCCCTGATGCGCGCCGTGGCGGCCGTGTTCGACGCCTATCTCGCCCCGCCCGGCGCGCCGCCCGTGGCCCGCCATTCCCTGGCCGTGTGACGGCGCCGGCAAAATTTCTTGGCCCCGGGGGGTTGAAAATTCCCGCCGGATAGGACTATCTCCCCTGCCGTTCAAGGTTGGTCAACAACCGGACAGACTGGGAGAGCGCCGCCGTGGTTTGCGTTTGCCGCAATCCGGACACATTCAACTTTATCATTGCGCCGGTCCCCGTCCCGTGGGATCACGCTCGCCGCTCAAGGGGGTAGTGCCGCGCGATGTCCAAGATGATCGTCCTTGAAAAGCTGACCAAGCGGTTCGGCGACCTGACCGCCGTCGACGCCGTGTCCTTGGCCGTCCGGCGGGGCGAGGTCCTGGGTTTCCTGGGGCCCAACGGCGCCGGCAAGTCGACGACCATGAAGATGGTCTGCGGTTACCTGACGCCGACCAGCGGCACCGCGCGGGTCCTGGACCACGACGTGGTGACCGAGCCCATGGCCGTGAAGGCGGCGATCGGCTACCTGCCCGAGGGCGCGCCGACCTACGGCGACATGCGGGTCTCCTCCTTCCTGCGCTTCATCGCCCAGGTGCGCGGCTTCGACGGCGCCGAGATCGGCCGCCGAGTCGACCGGGTGCGCGAGATGGCGGCCCTGGACGAGGTCTTCGACCGCCCGGTGGAAACGCTGTCCAAGGGCTTCAAGCGCCGAGTCGGCCTGGCCCAGGCGATCCTGCACGACCCGGAGGTCCTGATCATGGACGAACCGACCGACGGCCTGGACCCCAACCAGAAGCACCAGGTCCGCACCCTCATCAAGGACATGGCCCAGGACAAGGCGATCGTCATCTCCACCCACATCCTGGAGGAGGTCGAGGCCATCTGCACCCGCGCCGTCGTCATCGCCCACGGCAAGCTGCTGGCCGACGGCACGCCGGAGCAGCTTCTGCGCCGCGATGCGCGGCATAACGCGGTGGTCGTCAAGCTGGCCGCCGACCGGGCCAAGGACATCGTCGCCGGCCTCGCGGCGCTTGACCAGGTCGCGGGCGTCGATGCGCTGGGCGATCCGGTGAACGGCACGGCGGCGTTCCGCGCCCGGCCCAGGGACGGGGCGTCCATCGTCCTGCCGGTCGGCGACTATCTGCGCTCGAACAACGTGACGCCCGAGGAGATGTACGTGGAGCGTGGCCACATGGACGAGGTGTTCCGCGCGATAACCCAGGGCGAGGCGGAGGCCTGAGATGCGCAACGTCTGGATCATCGCCAAGCGCGAACTGGCGGGCTACTTCGCGACGCCGCTGGCCCTCGTCTTCATCGTCATTTTCCTGGCGCTGACCGGCGCCTTCACCTTCTACCTGGGCCGTTTCTTCGAGGCCGGCCAGGCGGACCTGGAGGCGTTCTTCCGTTTCCATCCCTGGCTCTACCTGATCCTGATTCCCGCCGTCGCCATGCGCCTGTGGGCCGAGGAACGCAAGACCGGCACCATCGAGCTGCTCATGACCCTGCCGGTGACCACCGCCCAGGCGGTGCTCGGCAAGTTCCTGGCGGCCTGGGCGTTCTGCGGCATCGCCCTGGCCCTGACCTTTCCCGTCTGGATCACGGTCAACGTGCTGGGCGAACCGGACAACGGCGTCATCGTCGCCGGCTACGTCGGCAGCTTCCTGATGGCCGGCGCCTTCATGTCGATCGGCGCCTGCATGTCGGCCATGACCAAGAACCAGGTGATCGCCTTCATCATCTCGGCCACGGTGTGCTTCCTGTTCACCATGAGCGGCCTGCAGCTGGTGCTCAACTTCTTCCAGGCCTGGGCGCCCGCGCTGATCGTCGACACCGTGGCCAGCCTGTCGTTCCTGGTCCGCTTCGACGCGGTCATGCGCGGCGTCATCGACCTGCGCGACGTGTTCTTCTTCATCTCGCTGATCGCGTTCTTCCTGTTCACCAACGTCATCGTCGTCGAAGTGAAGAAGTCGGCGTAAGGGGAGGCGGCGAGGATCACCATGAACGCGCTGAAGAACATCGATCGCAACCGGCTCGCCGTCATGGGCGTGGCGCTGGCGACCGTGCTGTTCCTGTCCGTCAACCTTGCCGTCAACCTGACCCTGCGGTCGGCCCAGGTCGACCTGACCGAGCGCGAGCTTTACACCCTGTCCGACGGCACGCGGAACGTCCTGACCTCGCTGAAGGAGCCGATCACGCTGCGCTTCTATTTCACCCGCGCGCTCGGCGAACGCTATCCCGGCCATGCCACCTATGCCAGCCGGGTGCGCGAACTGCTGGAGCGCTACGTCGCCATTTCCGGCGGCAAGATCCGCCTTGAGGTCAAGAACCCCGAGGCCTTCTCCGAGGTCGAGGACGAAGCCGTCACCTTCGGCCTGCAGGGCATCCCCTACGACCAGTCGGGCGACCGCGGTTATTTCGGCGTGGCGGGCACCAACTCCGTCGACGGCAAGGCGGTCATCCCCTATTTCACGACCGAACGCGAACCGTTCCTGGAATACGACCTGACCAAGCTGGTCTACGCGCTGGCGACCCTGGACCGCCCGATCGTCGGCCTGGTCGCCCGGCTGCCGGTCGAGGGCGGCTTCATGATGGGCCAGCGCCCGACGCCCGCCTGGGCGGTGATCAGCCAGATCCGCGAGCTGTTCGACGTGCGCACCATGCCGGCGGAATTCTCCGACGTGCCGCCGGAAGTGGGCGTGTTGATGCTGGTCCACCCCAAGGGCCTCAGCGACGAATCGCTTTACGCCATCGATCAGTTCGTGATGCGCGGCGGCCGGGTGCTCGCCTTCATCGATCCCAACGCGGAAACGGAAATCCCCGGACCGCAGTCGCCGCCGGGCCCGTCGGAGATCGACCGCCTTCTGAAGTCGTGGGGCCTGACCTTCATCAAGGACAAGGTCGCCGGCGACCTGGAAACCGCGCGCCGTGTCAACGTGCGCCACCAGGGCCAGATCACCGCCGTCGACTACGTGGCCTGGAACGCGCTCGACCGGCGCAACCTGGACACCACCGACGCCGTCGTCGCCGATATCCGCGGCCTCAATCTGGGCTCCGCCGGGATCATCGAGCCGGCCGAGGGGGCGACCACCACCTTCCGTCCGCTGCTCAGCACGTCGGAACGCTCCCAGGCCATCGACGCGGACAAGCTGCGCGGACGCATCGACGTGGTCGCCCTGTTCCGCGATTTCCAGCCGTCGGGCAAGAAGCTTGTCATGGCGGCGCGGGTGACCGGCCCGGCCAAGTCGGCGTTTCCCGACGGCCCGCCCCTGGTCGGCGAGGGCGAGGCCGCGGAAAAGGCCCGTGCGGAACGGGCCAAGAAACACCTGGCCGAGGCGCAGAAGCCCCTCAACGCGGTGATCGTCGCCGATACGGATGTCCTTCATGAGGGCCTGTGGGCCGACGTCCGCAACGTCAACGGCGAACAGCTTCTGGTGCCCTATGCGGGCAACAGCGATTTCGTCATCAACGCGGTGGAGAACCTGTCGGGCGGCGAGGCGCTGTTGGGCCTGCGCTCGCGCGGGGATTCCAAACGCCCGTTCCTGCTGGTCGAGGAAATCCAGCTCGAGGCCGAGCGCAAGTTCCGCGCCGAGCAGGAAAAGCTGGTCAAGGAACTGCAGGAGACCCAGCAGCGGATCGAGGGCCTGACCAGCCGCGAAGGCGGCACGGGCGAGGCGATTCTGACCGTCGAGGAGAAGCAGGCCATCGCCGAATTCCGCTCCAAGATGATCGACATCCGCCGCGACCTGCGCAACGTGCAGCATGCGCTCCGCGTGGATATCGACCGGCTCGACGCCTGGCTCAAGTTCCTCAACATCGCCGCCATCCCCCTGTTGCTGGGGCTGGCCGCCCTGGTCATCGCGGTCGCGCGGCGCGTCAGCCGCGCGCGCGTGCGGCCGGTGACCGAGTAAGGGGAGGCCGAAATATGAGCGCCAGGAACTTCCTGATCCTTCTCGTCACCGCGGTGCTGGGCGTCGTTGCCGCCACCGCGGCCGTGCTGACCCGGCCCGGCGATTCGGACTATGCCAACCTGGGCGAACCGGTGTTCCCGGGCCTCATCGACACCGTCAACGACGTCGACAAGGTGCGTATCGAAAGCCGCGAGGGCGGGGTGCTTACCTTCCAACGCCGGGCCAAGGCCACGGATGCCAAGGAAAGCGGCGCCAAGGAGGCCGGGGGATGGGGCATCGTCGAACGCGACATGTACCCGGTCAAGGCGACCCTTGTGAGCGCTCTGGCGCTCCGTGTGGCGCAGCTTACCTATCTTGCGCCCAAGACCGCCAATCCCGATCTTTTCCCGCGCCTGGACCTGGGCGACCCCAATGCCGCGGGGTCCAAGGCCGTCAGCCTGCGCCTGATCGCCAAGGACGGCCGCACGATGGCCGAATTGGTGATCGGCACCGCGCGCAGCGCGCTCGAAGGATCGGCCGAGGGCGGCACCTATCTGCGTCTTCCCGGAAAGGACCAGGCCTGGCTGGCCAAGGGATCCGTCGACGTCGGCAAGCGGATGTCCGAGTGGATCGAAACGGACATCTTCGACATCGGGACCAAGCGCATCCGCCGCGTCGAGATCAGCCACGCCGACGGCGAGAAGCTGGCCCTCTTCAAGGACCAGGAAACGGATCCGGATTTTATCCTCGAGGACGTTTCCGACGGCATGAAGGTGAAAAGCCGGTTCAGTGTCAACGGCATCGCGGCGTCCATCGACGACTACAAGATCATGGATGTGGCGCGCCGTGAAAAGCATCCCATCGATCCGGCCAACGCCACCCGCGTCGTCTACCGCACCTTCGACGGGTTGACCGTGACGGCCCTGATCCAGCTTCCCGACGGCGACCGCAAAGGTTCCGACGCGGAGTATTGGGTGGCGCTCGACGTTGCCGGCGGCGAGGGCGCGGCCGAGGCCGATGGCCTGCGCGCGCGAACCGGTCCCTGGGTGTTCCGCATCTCCGACTACCGTTACGACGCCATCGCCAAGCGCATGAAGGACCTGGTGGAGGACGCCGGCGCTTCGTGACGCCGGCGCCTCGCCGCGCTTCCGCAACGGTTTTCCTGGAAATTACGGATTTGTGCCGCCCGTCACAGATGGCGTCGCGCCCGCGCCCGTACCATTTCCGGGAGAGGGCGGCCATGGGGCCGCCCGTGGACCCGGAAGGCAGGGTGAGGTAGGCTCGATATGAACGACATCGCGTTCACGAGACCGGGAAGCATCATGGTCGGGGCGAAGACGGACAAGACGGCGCAGAGCGCGGGGCCGGCAGCCACGGTTGCCAAGCCGATCGCGAAATCGCGTGCCCAGGGCAAGACCGACCGCGAACGGTTCGTGGCGCTCGCCTTCTGCCGCGCCGACCTGCTGCTGGAACTGGACGGCGATTACGTCATCACCTTCGCCGCCGGCGTGACGCCGGTGCTGGGCGCCACGCCGGAAAGCCTGCAGGGGGCGTCGTTCCTGGATTTCGTCGGCGACGAGCACAAGAAGTATATCCGCGACCTGCTGGCCGGCGGCGGCCGCAACGGCCGCATGGAAGACGTGGTCCTGGACCTCAAAAGCACCGCGGGAAGGCACATCCCGGTGGTGTTTTCCGGCTACCGCATGCCCGACTTCGACGACCACTATTTCCTCGCCCTCAAGGTCGAGCCCGTGCGCAAGACCCACGTCCCGGCCGAGGACCTGATCCAGGACGAATGGTCGGGCGTGCTTGAACGCGATTCCTTCACCCGCGCCGCCGTGGAGCGCATCCAGGACTACGACCGCACCGGCGCCAAGGGACAGCTCACCTTCGTGCGACTGGACAACGTCAAGACCTTGACCGAGACGCTCGGCGCCAGCGAGAAGCGCAACCTCCTGAACGCGGTCGGCAACATCCTCAAATCCTACTCTCTGGGCGGCAGCACGGCCGGGCAGCTCGACGCCGAGAATTTCGCCTACGTCCACGGCGCCGAGGTCGACCCCGAGGCCGTCAACATGAAGGTCGAGGAAGTCGCCCAACAGCTTCTGGGCGACAAGGCGGCGGAATTGTCGGCCCGCTCCTCGACCCTGGACGCCGATGGCGCGGGCTTAAGCGAGGATCAGGTCGCCCGCGCCCTGGTCCATACCATGCAGCAGTTCTGCACCGGCAAGGCGCGCGTCCCGGTCGAGAAGCTGTCGGACGCCCTCGACGACCTGATGCAGGACACGGTGGAAACCGTGAAGTTCATCAAGGACACGACGGAACGGTGCGATTTCGACCTGGTGTTCATGCCCATCTGCGACCTGCGGCTTGGCCGCGTCCATCACTTCGAGGCCCTGTCGCGGTTCCGCGACCAGGCCCGCGCCAAGACCACGTTCCAGATCATCACCCTGGCCGAACAGTTGGGGCTGATCGTCGACTTCGATTTCGCCGTGGTTCGCCAGGTCATGGACATCCTCGGCCATATGTCGAAGCGCGGCCCCCTGCCGCCGGTGGCGGTCAACCTGTCGTCCCTGTCGCTGGCCCAGCCGCAGTTCGTGCAGCGCCTGATCGGCGTCCTGGAAAGCCGCCGCGACATGAACCGGCGGGTCATGTTCGAACTGACGGAATCGGCCGAGGCCGAGGATCTGGAGACCCTCAACAAGGTGATCCAGGAAATCCGCTCGCGCGGGTTCCAGTTCTGCCTGGACGATTTCGGCGCCGGATCGGCCAGTTTCGATTATCTGAACGCCCTCGATGTCGATGTGGTCAAGTTCGACGGCCCGGTGGTGCGCCGCGCCTGCGCGTCGGACAAGGGCCGCGACATGCTGTCGTCCATGGCCAAGATGTGTTCGTCGACGGGGGTGCAGACGGTGGCGGAGATGGTCGAGGACCAGGACGCCGCCAACAAGCTGTTCTATTGCGGCATCGATTACGGCCAGGGCTGGTATTTCGGCAAGCCGAGCCCGGACCCCTTCACCTTCGCCGAACGCTTCGTCGGCGCCGAATAGAGCCTGTCAGGACGCGCGGCCCTTGTAGGGGTTCTCGATGGCGTCGACGACCGCCTGCAGGACCTCGCGCACCTGGGCCTCGTCGCAGCCCATGAGGATCGCGTCCTCGAAGGCGTCCTGGCAGTACTGGCGGATTTCCTCCAGGTTCTCGTTGAGAACCTTGAGCTTCTCCTCGCAGGACACGGGTTCGCCGTCCGGCTGGCGCCAAGTGATTCCCGATGCTATGGGCGAACGTAGGGTCGTCATGGGCTCGTCATTGGGTTCGTGGATGCTGGGCCATAAATGTAATCGCTTCGCGTCCGGGCGCAAGCTTTCTCGGGCAAGGACGCGTCAGGCCCCGGCGGCGCGGCTCTTGAGGCCGCCGTCCTCGTCGTCCCGGGGAACCTCGTAGACGCTCATGTCGCCCTCTTCCTCGTCGTCTTCCCCGGTTTCGCCGGGCGCGCCGGCCAGGTGCGGGGCGTAGTCGCGAGGCTCCCACGGCAGGGGCGGCGGCGATTTCGGCCGCGCCAGGTCCATCAGGCGCTCGACCCGCGACAGGTTCTTTTCCGTGATCATCGTCAGGCGGTGGGCGCCGCGCGCGTCGTAGACGCCCTTGGCCAGGGAGAACGCCTCGCGCGCGGCCTCAAGCTGCGCCGGGTCGTGAGTATACTTGGCCAGCATGAAAAGCGCCGAGCCCAGATTGTTCTGGGTCGCCGCCCACATCAGGGGGTGGTCCAGCTTTTGACGGACTTCCAGCGCGCTGGAACAGGCCTCGATGGCCTTCTCGAACAGTTCCACCGATTTAAGCTGCTCGCCCAGGATCGCCGCCGCCTGGCCGATGTTGTTCATGACCTCGGCCCAGCGCAGGGGATGGTCGATCCGGTTGAAGACCTGCAGCGCCGCCTGATAATGGTTCAGCGCCTTCTTCAACAACTCCTGGTCGCCTTCCTGGGCATCGATGCGATAGCAGATCTGCCCCAGCCGGTTCTGCAGGGCCGCCCAATCCTTGGGATGCGCCTCGCGGGTGAAATGCTCCGCCGCCGCTTCCAGCAGCGCCGCGGCCTGAGCCAACGGCCCGGCCGCCTTGTGCTCGTCGTCGCCGGGCATTTCCAGGGTTTCCCACTCGGGCGCCAGGATCGGCAGGATCGCGCCGAGCGCGCGCTGCGCCACGGCGCGGTCCAGGGCGTCGGCCGTGTCCTTCAGGACGTCGATGGCCTGACCGTAGATGTCGGCCGCCATGCGGTAACTCTCCAGCTGCCCCGCCGAAGCGGACATCTGGGTCATCAGGTTGGCGAAGAACAGGCGCGCGACGGTCTTGTCCCGGTCCGTCAGGCCGGCGGCCTTGTCCAGATCTTCGATGGCGGGGGCGGCGCGCTCCACGGCTTGGGCCACGACCTTGGCCAGACGGGTCTTCTTGACGTCCGTCAACGGCACCGTCGCGGCCAGGGCCGCCGCCGCGGCGAGGGCCGAGAGCGGCGCGTCCGGCCGGGCGGGCAGCACCAGCGTCTGGGCCGGATGGAACAGGCCGGGCGGGTCCTCGTTCTGGATGCCGAGCGGCAGGAAGCGCAAGCTGAGGCGCATGCCGCCGGCGTCCGTCTCGTAGCCGATCAGAAGGTCGGCCTCCGCCTGGGCCAGGACCTGGCGGGCGGCCCAGTGCAGGCGGGTGAAGCGGTTTTCCGGTTCCGTGTCCTCGGGCACCGTGACGGGCTTCTTCAGGATGCGCGCGCGCACCCCGTCAAGTTCGGCGAAGGCGTCGGCGATCAGCATTTCCGGGTCCGGCCTGCCGTCGGCCTCGGGCGGGGGGGCGTCGGCGGTCTGCGGCGCCAGGGGGGCGATGCGGACCTCGATGCGGGTCGGATCGGCGGGCTGGCTCGCTTCCTTGATCTGGCGGAGCCAGCCGAACAGCGAGAACCGGCGTCGGCCGCCGCCGGATAGGGAAGCCAGCAGGCGCGCCAGCACGCCGGGGACCTGTGCCGGCGCCTTGACCAGCGCCAGCGCCTGGTGATCCAGCGGGCGCAGGGTCACCGTGCCGGCGGCGATCGCCGTCGCCTGATGACGGCCGCGCGCCACGTCGACGTCGCCAAGCGTCTTGCCCGGGCCGAGCAGGCCCAGGTGCTTCTCCTTGCCGTCGACCTCGGTCACCAGTTCGACCTTGCCGGCGATGATGGTGAAGGCGCGGGTCGCCGGGTCTCCCTCGCGGAAGATGATGTCCTTGTCGCGGAACTGTTGCTTTCTCGTGTTCAAGGGGCCCAGCCTGTTCCGTTGTCGCCCTGCGCGAAGCCGCGCCGATTTCCGACGACGGCGCCTGCCCGCGCTCCCGCACGGTGCTGGACGATCGCCGCACGGTCCATTAAACAGAAAGAAGGTTTACCCTTGTTTAAGGCAAGTCTGTTTCTTTATACCGGGCCAGAACACGGGGAACAGGGGCGACGCGACCGGCGTCCGCGAGGGAGCGAGGGGCATTTTGCGACCACAAATCAAGACATTGTGCTGGGCGATGGCGCTCTGTGCGGTGATAACGTCCGATGCGCGCGCCGACAGCGCATCGACGGGCTATGACATCCGCATCCTGATGGGCAAGTCCCATCCCTTCGCCGCCCGCCCGGCCGACCGGTGGGACCGGACGCAGCCGATTCAGCCGGCGGTCCAGCAGGCGCCGCGGCCGGCCTATGCGCCGCCGCCCTCCCGTCCCGCCTCCCGCCCCGCCGTCCAGCCCGTTTCCGCCCCGGCGGCGCAGCCCGAACCGGCGATGCCCGGCCGGTCGGCGACCGGTCCCCTGTGGCCCGGCGGCACGGAACGGGGTGCCCGCGCCAGTTCGCGCGGCAATCCCTTGGGCGGCATCGTCGCCGAAATCTCGGTCGGCGCCCTGATGCACGACGAAGGCCCGTTCTCAAATTCCAAGGAAGACGGCTTCGACGGGCATATCGAGGTCCGTTTCGCGTCGCCCCGGTTCCTCGACATCATCTGGAGCCCCGAGCCGCACATCGGCGCCAACATCAATTCCGAGGGCGACACCAGCCAGGTGTTCGCCGGCCTCAGCTATGAATGGAACCTGTGGAAGGGCCTGTTCGCCGGGTTCAGCGTCGGCGGCGCTTATCACGACGGCGAGACGGACTCCCACGCCGCCGACAAGAAAGACCTGGGCTGCCACCTGCTGTTCCGCGAGTCCATCACCCTCGGCTGGCAGTTGACGGAGCATCACAAGATCGCGGCCATCTTCGACCACATCTCGAACGCCAAGATCTGCGATTTCAACGAAGGTCTGGAAAACGTCGGGGTGCGCTACAGCTACCGGTTCTAAGTCCCGTTGCCGCCCCGCAACCGGGCGCGCAGGTCGCGCCGGGTCTGGTCCAGCAATCCCGCCCAGTCGGCCCGCCGTTCCGCGCGCAGGATGCGCATGCCCGGATACCACGGCGTGGCTTCGCCCGCCGTGCCCCACCGCCAATCGGGCGACGCCGGGGCGATCAGCCAGGTCTCCTTGCCGAGAGCACCGGCCAGATGCGCCACGGCGCCGTCGACGGCGATCACGAGATCCATCTGGTCGATGAAGGCGGCGAGGCCCGCCAACCCTCCGGCGCGGCGCGCCAGATCAATGATCAGGGCGTCCGACCCGTGCGCCCTCAGGTCGGCCGCCGCGGGGCCCGTCTGCAGCCCGAACAGGGTCACCCCGGCCAGACCGGCCAGGTCCAGGAACGGGCGCAGGCCCGGCGCCGGCGCGGCGTGGGCCGGCGGCCGCTCGTCGTCCCAGGCGACGCCCACCTTCAGGAAATCGCCGCCGGGCGGCAGGCGGAAGCCCCCCGGATCGGGGGGCGCCAGATAGGGAACCCCTGCCGGAACCGTGGCGGCGGTGGTCTTGAAGATGCCGGGCAGGGACAGCAGCGGGGCATGCATGTCGAATTTGGGCAGGTCGGCGCCCTGCACCACGAGCTTGTCCACCCCGGACACGGTCGCCAGCAGGTCGGCCAGCGCCGCCGGCGCCTCCAGCACCACGTTGGCCCCCTGTTCCTTGATCATGGGGATGTAACGGGCGAACTGGATGACGTCGCCCAGGGTGCCCTCGCAGGAAACCAGCACCGTCTTGCCCTTGACCTTGGCGCCGTCCCAACGCGGCGTGTCCATGCCGCGAAGCTGGAAGCGGCGCAGCTTGAAGCGGGCCTCAAGGTCCTTGAACCCGGCGCGGTATTCCCCCGCCAGCAGAAGCGACCGTCCACGGTCGAGCAGGCTGGGCACGTGGTCCGGATTGCCGGCGAGCGCGCGTTCGAAACAGTCGAGCGACTGGTCCCGGCGTCCCAGGTCGCGCAGCGCCACGCCCAGGTTGTGCAGGGTGTCCGGGTTCTTGGGGTCAAGGTGGACGGCCTGCTGGTGGCTTGCCACGGCGTCCTCGAACCGGCCCAGGTCGCGCAGCACGTTGCCCAGGTTGGAATAGGCGGAAGCGTTGCGCGGCCTTAGTGCGATGGCCCGGCGGTAGCAGGCGACGGCGGCCTCGGGCCGGCCGGTGGCGCGCAGCACCACGCCCAGGTTGTTGTACGCTTCGGCCAGGTTGGGGTTGAGGGCGAGGGCCCGGGTGTATTCGGGGATCGCGTCTTCCAGGCGGCCGTTCCGCTGGTGGTCCGAGCCGATGGCGAACAGGCGCGCCGCCTCCCGGTCACGCAACGCGGTGCGTTCCTCTTCCGGAAGTGACATCCAGGCGGCCCGGGCGTCATTGACGTCCACCGGTGCCTGGTCCGGGATCGCGCGATCGTCGGCGGCCATCAGTCCTCCACGATTCCGGCGGCGCCTTGTCCGCCGTCCAAAGTGTTCGCTGGCCTGCCAGTGCCCCGTTCGGAGATCTTCAGGCAAGTCAGAGAGGTGATCCGTATCCACACTCCCCTCGGGCGCACATATTGAAGTGTCCCCCGCGGAACCGCAAGTCTCCTAACCCTCGGTGAATACGGCATTAGTAGCCGGAATCGGGAATCCCGGCCTTGACTTAAATCAGGTCGAGAACGTTCTCGGGCGGCCGCCCCAGCACCGCCTTGGCGCCTTTGACGACGATCGGCCGCTCGATGCAACGGGGATGGGCGATCATGCCCTTGATGAGGGCGTCCTCGTCCATGTCCCCGGAGAGACCCGCCTCCCTGGCTTCGGCCTGACGCAGGATGTCGGCGGCCCTCAGGCCCAGCTTCTTCAACAGCTCCTTCATCTCGTCCGCGGTCGGCGGCGTTTCCAGGTAGAGCACGATTTCCGGCGCGACACCCTTGTCCTCGAGAATCTGGAGGGTCTGGCGCGACTTGCTGCATTTCGGGTTGTGATAGATGGTGACGCCCATGGTCTTAAACTCCTCCTTTGGATGCATCGAAGCTCCCGCGGCCCGCGTCTTTCGTTTCCGACGGGGCGGGGGCTTCGGGCGGCTGAAAAATCTCCGGCGCGTCGCCGCCCGGCAGGCTTTCCACATAGAGCGATCTGCTGGGGAAGGCAAAGGCGGTGCCCGCGCCCAGCACGATTTCCATGATCTTGTAGGCCAGGCGTTCCTTGATCTCCAGGTATTCGCCCCATTTCGTGGTCAGTGTGAAGCAGTAGACCAGGATGTTGATGGAGGAATCGCCGAAGCTGTCGATGCGCACGAAGGTCGATACCTCGGTCGCCGGGGCGAACTCCGGAGTTTCCTCGATATAGGCGGCGATCCGGTCGCGAATCTGCCGCAGCTGGTCGACGGTGGTGCGGTACTCGACGCCGACCAGCCACTTGATCCGCCGATGGGACATGGCGGTGAAGTTGATGACCGCCGTGTCGGAAAGCTGGGAATTGGGCACCATGACGGGCGCCTTGTCGAAGCGGCGCACCATGGTCGAGCGGAAACCGATGGTTTCCACGTTGCCCTCGACGACCCCTTCCACGCTGATCCAGTCGCCCTTGTGGAAGCGTTTCTCGGCCAGGATCAGCAGGCCCGCGATGAGATTCTTGAACAGGTCCTGGGCGCCCAGCGCCACGGCGACGCCGATCAGGCCGAACCCGGCGATGATCGGGCCGACCTGGATGCCCCAGATCTCCAGCACCGCTGCCGTGCCGATGACGAACACCAGGATCCGGATGGCGCGCACCATCCATTCCACCATCTCGACGGAGAAGATGCGGTCGAGGCGGTGCAGAACGGCGCTCAGCGGCTTGACCGTCCGAAACAGCGCCCAGAAGATGGTGAAAGCGACCAGCGAGCGCATCAGGTTCGTCGCCATCTGGTCGGGCGTTCCCCGCAGTTCGAGGATCTGGAACCCGAAAAACAGGCCCATCACCACGGGCACGAACCGAACGGGCGGCTCGATTGTGCCGAGTATCTGATCGTCGACCGTCCACGGCGTGCGCTTCGCCAACAGATGCAACCACGTCATGAGGAAACGGGTCAGCAGCCCGCGCAGCATCATGAACACGAAGAATATCC
>Ga0066644_10000079_pt1 | contig 54924 bp, 37 predicted proteins | sample CryGeyCG2114_020_FD_62735 | JGI IMG/M metagenome (GOLD analysis project Ga0066644, IMG submission 62735) | Groundwater microbial communities from aquifer - Crystal Geyser CG15_big_fil_post_rev_8/21/14_0.20 | ecosystem: Environmental > Aquatic > Deep subsurface > Groundwater | place: USA: Utah...
GAGGGGGTTGGATTCGAACCAACGTAGGCGTACGCCAACGGGTTTACAGCCCGTCCCCTTTAGCCACTCGGGCACCCCTCCTGGGACCCGTTTTCCGGATTTTCGCAGCACCACGGTGAAACTGCCCGGCCGGCAAACCGGACGGACCGTGGGAATACGAGGAATTGCAACCGGTTGTCAACGCCAAAACACAGTAAAATAGCCCGCACGCCCCTCCCCTCTGCTATTCAGGAGAGGCATCCGGCAGACTTCGATTGTCATTTCATGTTAAATCGCCTCATGAGCAAGCGCAAGCCCCCCCACAAAGGCCGTTTTCGGCCGAAACCCGAGGACGGTTCCTCCCCCCGCGGCGGCCTCCGCGCGGCCTGGATTTACGGCCGCCACGCTGTCCTCGCCGCCATCGCCAACCACGAGCGCGCGATTTCGCGCATCGTCGCCGCCCCCGGCCAGGCCGAGGAGGTCGCCGCCGCCCTGCGGGCCAAGGGGGCGCCCTCCGCGCGACCCCAGGCGGAAACCCTGGGCCGCCGCGAGATCGACGCCCTGCTGCCCCAGGGCGCCGTGCATCAGGGCATGGCCGTGCTGGCCCCGCCGCTGGCCCAGCAGGCGGTCGAGGACGTCTGCGCCCGCGCCCGGCCGTTGGACGGCGCCCTGGTGCTGGTGCTCGACCAGGCGACGGACCCCCACAACATCGGCGCCATCCTGCGTTCGGCGGCGGCCTTCGGAGCCATGGCGGTGATCGTCCAGGACCGCAACGCGCCGGAAGCCACGGGGGCGCTCGCCAAGGCCGCGTCGGGGGCGCTGGAGACCGTGCCCCTGGTGGTCGCCACCAACCTGAGCCGCGCCCTGGAACATCTGAAGGACGCCGGGTTCTGGTGCCTCGGCCTGGACGGCGAGGCCCCGGGCCTGATCGGCGACGCCGACCTGTCGGGCCGCATCGCCCTGGTGCTGGGCGCCGAGGGGGCCGGCCTGCGTCGCCTGGTCAAGGAGCATTGCGACCTGCTGGTGCGGATTCCCATCCACCCGGCCATGGAGAGCCTGAACCTGTCCAACGCCGCCGCCGTCGCGCTCTACGAGGCGGCGCGGCGCCGACCGGGCTTGCCGGATGGGAAGCGGTGAGAGTATACGTGGCGCCGGTACGGTGGCGGCCCTGCCGAGGCCCGAACGGTCCGCGCGCAGGCACCCCGGACAGGAGACCGCACAAATGCCGGCTGAGCTCAGTTGGTAGAGCACCAGATGAAGGCAAGCTGCGCGTTAACCTTTATCCGCAGAATTCCGTCCCTTTCCTTTATCCCCCAGCCTGATTTCGACCTGTTTCGCGGAATTTGCAAAGTTCTTGCAAACTCAGAAAGCTTCTTTGAAGCGCTAGCCACAGTTCAAAATGAAGCTGGGTTATTGTTTGTTCGCCTCTGCTGCTTTTGACTTGGTGGTTTGCTCGATCTGAGATTTGTCAATTTTGAAGGCATCAAGCATATGGCTGGCCCCTTTCAAGAAGACGCCAATGGCGAAAACACCTAGTAGCAAAATTATGATGATTAGGATGGTGCTAGTAGGCTTCGCCCACTGCTTCGGGGGTTTTGTGTTCGGCGCGGGGAAACGCACCGCCATTTGGTCCCATTCATTGCGGGTAACTAGGCTTTGATAAATGTAGCCTAGAAACCCTGCGACGATTGCGGCAGCTAAGCCCCAAAAAAATAGGGTACCGGCTTCCGGCAGACGAGCAACAAAACCCGTTTCATTTCGAAGGTGTGGATATGCAGCAATGAGAGTGACCAGAGCGCCTGCATTCAAAATAATCACAGTTTTTAGAACGAACACCCCGATGTTCGCCGCCAACAAGTCGCTATGGGTTGCATAGTCAAACCGCTTTTCCCATTCCTTTAGCTTATGATCGCTCATTGTCACTCCACCAATTAGCCCCCAAAAAGCTACATCAATTTGAGTACTAAAACTTAGACCTTCAAAAAGCCTAGCCTCAGCAATCAGCTATCAACGTCCAAATGGTAGCCTTACGCAGTAAGAGAGGATAAAAGCCTGTTCCAATCGCTTCTTGGCTTAGCTTAGTTGGCGAAACACCAGTTAACATATGAGTGGTTTGCAAAAAGTTTGCAAATTTCGTTTTTAAACAATAACTGATTGAAAAATAATAATTAGCCGGCTTAGCTCAGGTGGTAGAGCACCTGATTTGTAATCAGGGGGTCGCGGGTTCGAATCCTGCAGCCGGCACCACCTTCTATTGACCCCATCCGGCAATTCTGGGACAAACCCGGCGCGCCGACGGGCGCGCCAATCCTTAGCGAAGATCATTCCCGACCGGAAGCCCCATGAACCTGTTCCAGCATTTCCAGGCCGAGGTGACGCGCCAGATCGAGGCGCTGGCCGCCGAGGGCGCCCTGCCCGCCGGGCTGGACACCTCGCGCATCACGGTCGAGCCGCCGCGCGACACCGGCCACGGCGACGTCACCACCAACGCCGCCATGGTGCTGGCCAAGCCCGCGGGCATGAAGCCGCGCGACATCGCGGAGCTTCTGGCGGCCAGGCTGGACGCGCTCCCCGACGTGACGGAAACCGAGGTTGCCGGGCCCGGCTTTATCAACCTGCGCCTGTCCGACGACTTCTGGCACGCGCGGCTGGCCGACGTGCTGGCCGAAGGCACGGCCTACGGCGACTCCGGCTTCGGCAAGGGCACGGGGCCGGTCAACGTGGAATACGTTTCGGCCAACCCGACGGGGCCGCTGCACGTGGCCCATGCCCGGGGGGCGGTGGTCGGCGACGTGCTGGCCCGCCTTCTGAAGAAGGCCGGCTACGACGTGACCACGGAATACTACATCAACGACGCCGGCGCGCAGGTCGAGATCCTGGCCACCTCCGCGTACCTGCGCTATTGCCAGGCGCTCGGCGAGGACATCGGCGAGATCCCCGAGGGCATGTACCCGGGCGAATACCTGATCCCCGTCGGCCGGGCCATCGCCGAGGCCGACGGCGCCAAGTGGCGCGAGGTCGACGAGGACGTCTGGCTGCCCCATTTCCGCGAGTTCACGGTGGCGCGCATGATGGTCCAGGTGAAGGAAGACCTGGCGGCGCTCGGCATCCGGCAGGACGTCTTCACCTCGGAAAAGGAACTGGTCGCCGCCGGCGCCGTCGACGCGGTCTACAAAACCCTTTCCGACCGCGACCTCATCTATACCGGCGTGCTGGAGCCGCCCAAGGGCAAGCCGCCGCCCGAGGACTGGGAACCCCGGCCCCAGTCCCTGTTCCGCGCCACCCGGTTCGGCGACGACGTCGACCGGCCGCTGAAGAAATCCGACGGATCCTGGACCTATTTCGCCAACGACATCGCCAACCACCTGGACAAGTTCCGGCGCGGCTTCACCCAGATGATCGACATCTTCGGGGCCGACCACGGCGGCTACGTGAAGCGCATGAAGGCAGCCGTCGTCGCCGTGTCCGAGGGCAAGGCCGAGTTGGACATCAAGCTGTGCCAGATGGTGCACCTGATGAAGGACGGCGAACCCATGCGCATGTCCAAGCGGGCGGGCAACTTCGTCACCCTGCGCGACCTGATCGACGAGGTCGGCAAGGACGTGGTGCGCTTCCTCATGCTGACCCGCAAAAGCGACACCCAGATGGAGTTCGACCTGGTCAAGGCCGTCGAACAGTCGCGCGAAAACCCGGTGTTCTACGTGCAGTACGCGCATGCGCGCTGCCGCTCGGTCCTGCGCTCGGCGCCCGACGAAGTGCCGGGCCTGGACACCTCGGCCGCGGCGCTCGCCGACGCCGACCTGGGTCTGCTTGCCGACCCGGCGGAACTGGACCTGATGAAGGTCATGGCCGCCTGGCCGCGCACGGTCGAACAGGCGGCGGAGGCGCACGAGCCGCACCGCGTCGCCATCTACCTGAACGATCTGGCCTCGGCCTTCCACGCACTGTGGAACAGGGGTAACGAGGATGCCAGCCTGCGCTTCCTCCAGGCCAATGCGCCCGAGGTCACGCGCGCGCGCATGGCGCTGGTGCAGGCGACGGCGACTGTGATCGCCTCGGGCCTCGACGTGCTGGGCGTCACCCCGGTGGAAGAACTACGCTAAGCTTCCCAGTTTTTGCTAGAATCCGGGAATGAAAAGCCCGTTCACCAAGAAGCAGCTGGCCCACTACCGCCTGCGCCTGGAGGCCCTGATCGAGGAGTTGGACGCCCTCGATTCCATGACCCGCGACTCGCGCAAGCCCGTGGAGCTGGACCAGACCACCCAGGGCCGCCTGTCGCGCATGGACGCGCTGCAGGTCCAGGCCATGCAGGAAGCCACCGCCGACCGCCGCCGGTCCGAGAAGCGGCGCGCCCTAGCGGCGCTGGAACGCATCGACGCGGGCCAATACGGCTTCTGCGTTTCCTGCGGCGAGGACATCCCCGCCAAGCGCCTGGACCACGATCCCGCGACGCCCACGTGTGTTGATTGCGCCTGAGCGCGGCCCGCGGCGCCCTCTATTCCAAGGTCCGGCGCGCGAGCAGGCGGAACCGCCCGGCCAGCAGCAGGATCGACAGCGCGCTCGCCCCCAACACGGTCCAGATCAGGCCCTGGACCCCGTGGGCCAGGGGGATCGCGACCCAATAGGCGACCGGCACCATGACACCGCCGTAGCAGGCGATCTGGAACGCCATGGGCACCCAGACGTCGCGCCGCCCGCGCAGTGCCTGCGCCATCACCGCCTGGCCGCCATCGAGCACCAGGACCCCGGCGACGATCACGACCAGGGATCGCGCCAGCGGCGTCAGGGCCGGATCGGCCGTATAGAACGACACCAACAGGTCGGCCTGGAAGAAGATCACAAGGCCGATCAGGCCGGCCAGCACCGTATTGACGCCCAGACCGGTCCAGCCCGCCAGTTCCATGTCGGCCCGGTCACGCCGCCCGAAGGCGATGCCGACGCGCACGCTGGTCGCTCCTCCGATGCCGATGGCGACCATGAAGAACAGGGACAGCAGGTTGAAGGCGATGCCGTAGGCCGCCGCCGGCAGTTCGCCCAACCAACCGGCGAACAGGATCATCGCCGTGAAGGCCGCCGATTCCGCCGTCATGCCCAGGCCCGTTGCGTAGCCGATGCGCCGCTGCACGCGGCCCGCGTCGGGGTCCGGATCGGGGTCGCGCAACGCGAAGCGGTCGCGGTCCGGGAGCCACCACACGTAGGCGACGATCGCGGCGGCAAGGACCCAGCGCACGATCGTCGTCGCCCAGGCCGCCCCCTCGGCGCCCATGGCCGGGACCGGACCGGCGCCGTAGATGAACACCCAGTTGAGCGCCACGTTCGCCAGGTTGGCCAGCAGCATCAGCACCATGCCCGGCACGGGTCGCCGCAGGCCTTCGAGGAAAAAGTTGGTGGTCAGGAAGATCAGCACCGGCAGCACGCCGAGCCCCATGATGCGCGCGACGGCTCCGCTGCCGGCGGCCAGGTCGCCGGTCTGGCCCAGGACCTCCATCAGCCCCCGCCCCTGCCAGGCGATGACCAGCCCGGCAAGGCCCAATCCGACCGCCGCGGGGAGCGACCGCCGCCAGGCGGCGCCGCAGGCGCGGTAGTTCTCGGCCCCGAAGGCGTTGGAGGTCATCACCAGGGTGCCCAGCAGAAGCCCCATGCAGGCGACGACGATGTTGATGACCACGGCGTTGCCGATATTGAGATAGGCCAGTTCCGCCGTCGCCGCGTGGCCGACCATGACCGCGTCGACCTGGGCGATCATCAGCACCCCCAGGCGCGAGACGATTGTCGGCGCGGCCAGGCGGATCAGTTCCCCCAGATGGCGGCGCAGGCGAGCGCCCAGCCAAGTCTCGCCGGGTCGGATCGGAGTTTCGTACATGGACGCCCCTTTTACCCCGAGGGGCGTATCGGAATAGCATCAAATCGGGCCTGGAACCGTTGAATTCAAGGCATCACACCTGCGCCCGCCGGAATGTTGACAGGCTGCGCCGCCGCGGCCGAGCATCGGTCCAGTCGCCATCTCCGCCAAAGGCGTATTGACGCGGGGTCCGCCGCCCGCCATGACTGCGGCCCCGCCCTCATGTCACCGAGCCCCCACATGGACCAACCGCCCGCCCCCGCCGCCGTCGCAGACACCCAGGCGGGCCCGGGCGTGCTGTGGATGATCGTCGCCATGGCCTGTTTCGTGACCATGGACAGCATCGCCAAGGAACTGGTGAAAACCCATTCCGTGGTGCAGGTCGTGTGGGGGCGCTACTTCTTTCAGGTCGCCGTGCTCGCGGTGATCCTGGCCCCCCGGCTGCGCCGCCTCATGGTCACCGTCAACCTGCGCCTGCAGCTTGTCCGCTCGCTCCTGCTGCTGGTCACGACGGCGCTCTACTTCACGGGGCTCAAGTTCGTGCCGCTGGCGGAAGCCAGCGCCATCATGATGCTGGCCCCGCTGGTGGTGACGGCGCTCAGCGTGCCGCTGCTGCAGGAACGGGTCGGCCCGCGCCGCTGGGCCGGGGTGATCATCGGCTTCGCGGGCGCCATGGTCATCATCCGGCCGGGCGGCGACGCCATGCAGCTGGCCGCCCTGCTGCCGCTATGCGCGGCCGTCACGCACGGCTTCTACCAGGTCTCCACCCGCTTCCTCAGCCACAGCGAAAGCGTCCTGACGACGCTGTGCTACTCGGCGCTTCTGGGCGCCCTGGTCATGAGCGCCGCCGTACCCTTTCAATGGACGCCCCTGCCGCCCCACGCCTGGGGGCTTCTGCTGGGCGCCGGGATGTTCGGCACCCTGGGCCACTTCGCCCTGATCAAGGCGTTCACCCTGGCGCCCGCGGCGGCGGTCGCCCCCTTCACCTACACCAATCTGATCTGGGCCGCGTCCTACGGCTTCCTGATCTTCGGCGAATGGCCCGACGTCTGGACCTTCGTGGGCGCCGCGGTCATCGCCGGTTCGGGCCTTTACATCTATCACCGAGAGAAGGTGGTGAAACACCGGGAATCATGACCATGCAGATGAACGACATTCCTTTCGGCACCACCGACTGGTCGGCGGTCGAACGCACGGAGCACAAGGGAGAAACGGGCGCTGCCTATTGGCGGACTCAGACCTTCGGCGGCATCCGCGTGCGCATGGTCGACTACACCCCGGGCTACCTGGCCGATCACTGGTGCGTCAAAGGCCACATTCTGTTCTGCCTCGCGGGCGAATTGCACACCGAACTGGAGGACGGGCGAAGCTTCGTACTGACGCCTGGGATGAGCTATCAGGTCGCCGACAACGCGGAGCCGCACCGATCATCGACCGCGACCGGTGCCACGCTTTTCATCGTCGATTGAGTCAGCCCGCGGCCTTGGCCCTGATGCAGGCGTCCAGTTCGACGAGGTCCGGATCCTCGGCGCCCAGCGCCGCCAGGGTTTCCAGCAGCCTGGCCAGATAGTCGCGGTTGGTGCCGTAGCGGCCCGCGGCCTTGCACATGATCTCGGCCATGGCGTCCGGCGGCATGGGCGGCACGTAATGGGGATGGTCGCGGATCACCACGAAGGCCATGACGTCGACCGGTCCGTCGACGCCCTCGGCCTTTATCCATGTCGGCCGGTAGACCCCGGAATTCTGTTCACGGTCCCACAGGCACCTGAGGTCCTCGTCAAGCCGTTCCTCGTCCAGTTCCAGAACCAGCCCGCGGCACGCCTGCCCGGCCTCGGGCACCAGGCAGAGCCCCAGGCCCGGACGCTCGGCCGTGCCCCGTGCGCGGGTCGACCAGATCTGGAAGCGGCGCTGGTAATCATGGACCGTGGCCGGAATGGTGGCGGCGACACAGCATTCAGGGTTCCACATCAGGGAGCCGAAGGCGAACACCCGGAACGGCTGTCCCTTGGGGCGCTCGGCAAGGACGCGCGCGATGCCCGCCGCCTTCTCATCCGGGGTCAGCAGGACCTTGGGCCCCTTGGGGGCCCAGGTGTCGGTCGCCTCGGTCATAACTCGCCCGCGTTTTCCTTGGTGCGGTGGAAGTGGATGCCGGGGGCGTTTTCCTGCGTGTGGTTCAGGTGCCAGGCGTTGCGCGCCATGAACACGGGCGTGCCCTCGTGGTCCTCGGCCATGGACGCCCGGTTCTGGTCCAGGAAGGTCTTCATGGCCTGGGGCGTGTCGGCGTCGACCCAGCGCGCGGTATACAGCTCCGTCGGCTCGAAATGCACGGGCACGTCGTATTCGGTGCGGATGCGGTCGGCCAGCACGTCGAACTGCAGGCCGCCGACCACGCCGACGATCCAGTCGGCGCCGACGGTCGGCTTGAACACGCGGCCGACGCCTTCCTCCGCAAGCTGCTGCAGGGCTTTCCCCAGGTGCTTGGCGCGCATGGGATCGGCGGGACGCACCTTCTGCAGCATTTCCGGAGCGAAGTTGGGAATGCCGGTGAACACAAGATCCTCGCCCTCGGTCAGCGCGTCGCCGATGCGCAGGTTGCCGTGGTTGGGGATGCCGATGATGTCGCCGGCCCAGGCCTCCTCGGCCAGTTCACGGTCCCGCGCCAGAAACAGCACGGGGTTGTGGATCGTCAGGATCTTCTGCGTGCGTACGTGCTTCATCTTCATGCCGCGCGCGAACCTGCCGGAACACAGCCGCACGAAGGCGATGCGGTCGCGGTGCTTGGGATCCATGTTGGCCTGGATTTTGAACACGAAGCCCGTGACCTTGTCCTCGCCCGGGTCGATGTCGCGGTCGCGGGTGTGCTGGCGGCGCGGCGGCGGAGCCAGTTCGCCCAGGCCCTGCAGCACCTCGCGCACCCCGAAGTTGTTGAGCGCGCTGCCGAAATAGACCGGCGTCATATGGCCCTCGCGATAGGCGTTGACATCGAAGGGCGGCATCAGGCCGCGCGCCATGTCGACTTCTTCCCGCAGTTGCTTGACCGCATGTTCGGGGAGCAGGCCGTCAAGGCGCGGATCGTCCAGGCCTTCACAAGCCTCGCCCTCGTCCGGCTTCTCGCCCTTGGAGCGCGACAACAGCACCAGCCTGTCCTTGAACAGGTCGTAACAGCCCAGGAACCCCTTGCCCATGCCGATGGGCCAGCTTGCCGGCGTGACGTCCAGCGCCAGGGCCTGTTCGATCTCGTCCATCAGGTCGAAGGGATCGCGGCTTTCGCGGTCCAGCTTGTTGACGAAGGTGATGATCGGCACGTTACGCAGGCGGCAGACCTCGAACAGCTTTCGCGTCTGGGCCTCGATGCCCTTGGCGGCGTCGATCACCATGACGGCGCTGTCGACGGCGGTCAGCGTGCGGTAGGTGTCCTCGGAAAAGTCCTCGTGGCCCGGCGTGTCCAGAAGGTTAAAGGTATTGCCCCCGTAGTCGAAGGTCATGACCGACGAGGCGACGGAGATGCCGCGTTCGCGTTCGACCTTCATCCAGTCGGAGCGCGCACGGCGGCGTTCGCCGCGCGCCTTCACGGCGCCCGCCTCCTGGATCGCGCCGCCGAACAGCAGAAGCTTTTCCGTCAGCGTCGTCTTACCGGCGTCGGGGTGCGAGATGATGGCGAAGGTCCGGCGGCGGGCCACCGGCGCGGGCAGTGTCGATTGGGTCGTCATGGGGCCGTGTTTTATCCCAAGTCGCGGAAATCCACCACAAATCCTTGGCGCTCGGAGCCGACTTTTTCTAATCTGTGACCAGAATATCCGCCCGTCCTGCGCGGGCAACAGAATAGGGAACGGCCAAGATGGGGGCAGATGACGAACGTCGCAAGGGATCGGACAGGCGCGCGGACGAGCGCCGCAATGCGGATCGGCGCGAAAACGACCGTCGGCAGTCCAAGGGCGGCCTACCGCCGGGCCAGGACGAGCGCCGCAAGAAAGACCGTCGCGCGGAGGCGCGCCGCAAGGATGCGCGGCGCGGCGACTCGCGGCGCAGCTGAGGCACCTATCCCAGGTGACGCCACCAGGATTTCTGGTTGATCGAGAACACGGGCTGGTAATGGCGGATCGATGACGCCTTGACCACCGTGCCAATCTGATTGTCGAGCACCAGGGGAATTCGCTCGCCCGACTTGGCGGTCATGTAGACGACCAGAATCGCGTGGCCGACCTTCAGGTTCAGGTCCTTCACGGCGACCACGCGCAGGTCGTTGTCGTCCCATCCCAGCATGCGCAGGGACAGGTACTTCATGATCGCGTAGTCCTCACAATCGCCGAAGCGGGACATGAATTCCTGCGGCGTCGCCCAGAAATCGTTCTGGCCCCAGTTGTCCTTGTCCTGAACATAGGTCGCCCTGTTCATGCGCTCGTTGACTTGGCGAAGCTGGTCCAGCTTGTTCAAGCCCTTGACGCTTTTCAGGAACTCGATCCATTGCGTGTTGCCGCAGATCTGCATCTTCCCGGGACCGGGAAAGCATTTCAGCTGCTGGTTGCTCTTGCGCTGCTGCGTGAAGCGCTCCAAGGCCGTCAGCCATTTGGTGAAGGCCTTCATGTCGTCGGACTGGACTTCCTTGGTGTTGAAGAAGCTGGGCTGGGGCGACGCGCTCAGGGCCCCCACCGGCAGGGCCGCGATCGCCGCCGCCAGGGCCAGCGCCCCGATATTGCGAAGAATTTTCACCGCCATTCCTGCACCCGACATCCACGACAGACCCTAGGCGAACTATATCCGCCGGGCCCCGATCGACCAATACGGACAAACGTAAGTCTAGTCCTTTCCCCGCGGCGCCGCCGTGATCTGCCTCACATGTTCGGAAAACGGCTTTGCCGCAAGGGGTTAAGCCTCTAATATGCGCGTAATCAGAAAGGGGAGCCGCCCGTTGGGGAACGCCATGGCGGAAACTGCCGAGACCAAGACCACCGAAACGCAGACGCCCGAGAACCAGCCCAAGCCGAAGAAGGCGAAGCGCGAATTCAACAAGGTTGCGCTGGCCATCTTGGCGGTCGCTGCCTTGGCGATCGCGGTATCCATCTATTTCACCCTGCAGTTTATCGACAAGGAACGCGAGCGCGACCGCCTGAACTGGCAGGTCCGGCTCGGCATCGTCGCCGATTTCCGCGCCGCCGCCATCAATGCCTGGGTCGAGGAACAGTTCGGCCACATGCGCGACTTGACCCAGAATGCGTCGCTGCAGCTCTATCTCTCCGAGGCCGCGGCCGGCGCCCAACACGGTGCGGCCGAGGGCCGCGGGCAGGGCGGCGTCACCGCCTTGCCGTCCCTGGATTCGCTGGACAGCGCGCTCGGAAACGCCCTGTCGCCCGAACTCTCCGATGAAAGCAAGGCCAAGGAGCCGGCACCGGAGTCCGCGGCCACCCCGCAGCCTTCCGCCGATCCGCTGGAATCCCTGGGCAGCGCCAGCAGTTCGGCTTCGGCCGGTTTCCTGCGCAACCTGTTGATCGCCACGGCCGAACGCACGGGCTTCAAGGCGCCGCCGCCGGTCGGCGAGATCGCGGCCAACATCGAGCGCCCGGGGGTGGCAGGCATAGGCCTGATCGACACCAACCTGAATGCAGTCGTCTCGACCCCCGACATGCCGCCCCTGAACAAGCGTATCCGCGACGCCGCGCGCCAAGCGTTGCAGGGTGATCCGGCGGTGATCGATATCTTCAAGGGCCCGACCAACGAGCCCACCATGGGCTTCGTGCTGCCCGTGTTCCGCCTGCAGGAAGGCAGCGGCGCCAAGGCCATCGGCGCCGTGATCGGCATCAAGATCGTCGACGAGGACCTGTTCAAACGCCTGAAGCAGCCTGGGGAACTGTCCAAAACGTCGGAAAGCTTCATCGCCCGCAAGGTCGGAAACGCGGTGGAATACCTGACGCCCCTGGCCGACGGGACCAAGCCCTTCGAACGCCAGATGGCCATGGACACGCCCGACCTGGCCGCCGCTTTCGCGCTGGAAAAGACGGGCGGCTTTGCCCAGAAACGCGACTACGCAGGGACCGAGGTCCTCGTCACCTCCCGCTCCATCAGCAGCGTGCCCAGCTGGGTCCTGGTCCGCAAGGTATCGACCGAGGAGGCCCTGGCCTCGACGGAAACGCGCCTGCGGACGACGTTGATCGTAATGCTGTTGATTATCGGCGGCGTCTCCGTGTCGTTCTTCGCCGTGTGGGCGCACGGCGCCTCGGTCCGCGCCAAGCAGGCCATGGCCGACATGAAGGTGGCGCTCGAGCGTTTCTCCAACATGTCGAAGTTCATGAAGGTGGTGACGGACAGCCAGCCGACGGAGATCGTCGCCGTCGACGGCAATACGACCTACACCTTCGCCAACGCGCCCGCCGCCAGGTCCGCCGGCATCAGCGCCGAGGACATGATGGGTAAATCCATGGCCAGCGTCATGGGCCCGGTGAAGGCGCAGCGCCTGGCCGAGATCAACAACGGCGTGCTGCGTACCTTCGAACGCGAGCAGCATATCTCTACCTTCACGGACCCGGACGCCGACCCCAACGACCTGGAGGCCATCCACGTCATCAAGTCGGACCACATTCCGCTGCGCGGCGACCGCGACTATCCGCCCGGCGTGCTGATGGTGCTGGAGGACATATCCGAACTGTCGCGCGAACGCCGCCGGTCAGAGCGCATGATGCGCCAGCTGATCGACACGCTGGTCAGCGTGGTCGACCGCCGCGACCCCTACTCTGCCCACCATTCGACACGCACGGCCGAGGTCGCGCGCGAGATCGCCGAGGAAATGGGTCTCACCGATCTGGAAATCCGCACCGTCGACATTGCCGGCAGCCTGATGAACCTGGGCAAGATATTCGTGCCGCCCGAGGTCCTGACCAAGACCGGCAACCTGACGGACGAGGAACGCGAACTTCTGGCCTCGACCTACCTGGTCACCGCCGACCTGTTGAAGGACGTGACCTTCGAAGGTCCGGTGGTCAAGACGGTGCTGCACATGGGCGAGCACTGGGACGGCACCGGCCGCTTCCACATCTCCGGCGACCGCATCATCCCGACGGCGCAGATCCTGGCCGTGGCCAACGCCTTCGTCGGCATGGCGAGCGCCCGCGCCTGGCGTCCGGCCATGGAGTTTCGCAAGGCCATCGACATCCTGATGCAGGAAACGGGCACCAAGTTCGACCACCGCCCCGTCAGCGCCCTCATGAATTTCCTGGAGAACCGGGGCGGCATGGAAAAATGGGCGCACTTCCGCGACCCGCCCGCTTCGGACAAGCCGGAACTCTGAGCCTCGCCTTTTCCCACATCAATGGAAAAGGGCCGGACGCCTTTGGCGCCCGGCCCTTTCATGTCACGTAATCAAAATCCAAGAGGGAGGTGTGGTCAGGTATCGTCGATGTTCACGGTGAACCCGTCGTCGGTCTGCGTCACGGTGTAGCCTTCCGACGCATCGCCGTCGCCGTTGGTATCCAGATCGGCGTACTTGACGCCCTCCAGGGTCACCGACGTGTCGTCGTTGCCCGCGAAGGAGATGACCGCGTCGCCTTCCTCGTTCTCCGAGAAGATCATGTCGTTCATGTCGAACTGCTCGCCTTGGAACTCGAGCGTGTCCTGCATCATGATGTCCTCGATGATGTCGTGGCCGCTGTCGGCGTCGAAGATGAAGGTATCGCTGCCGTCGCCGCCGTTCAGCACGTCGTTGCCGGCGCCGCCGAACAGCACGTCGTCGCCGTAGCCGCCGGTCAGAACATCGTCGCCGAGGCCGCCGAACAGGGCGTCGTTGCCCGTACCGCCGTCGATCTCGTCATTGCCGGAACCGCCGTAGAGCGTGTCGTTGCCGTGGTCGCCGTCGATCTTGTCGTCACCGGCGCCGCCATGGACGAAGTCGTTGCCCGTGCCGGCATCGATGTCGTCGTTGCCGGTACCGCCGTAGACCGTGTCGTCCCCGTGGTCGCCGTCGATCTTGTCATCGCCGGAGCCGCCGTACAGCGTGTCGTTGCCGGTGCCGCCGTCGATCTCGTCGTTGCCGGAACCGCCGAATACCAGATCGTCGTTGTCGCCGGCTTCGATCTCGTCCTTGCCGGAACCGCCGAATATCTGATCGTTTCCGGTGCCGCCGTCGATCTCGTCGTTGCCGGAGCCACCGTATAACGTGTCCTCGCCCCAGCTTCCGGTCAGATCGTCGTTGCCGGCGCCGCCGTACAGCGTGTCGCCGCCACCACCGGATTCCAGGTCGTCGTTCTTGGTGCTTCCGGCGAAGGTCTCGCTCTGCCAGTCGCCGGTCCAGTTGTCCTTGGAAGTGTCACCGCCGACGGCGTCGTCGTTGTTGAAGTCCTCTTCACCGACCTCGAAGAACAGGGACGGATCGACCTCGGCCAGGACGTTGTCGACCGCCGAAACCTGCCCCCCCTGCTGCGCCGTCACGGACAGGGAGAAGTCCGCCGTGACCGCATCGCTGACCAACATCTGCAGGCCGCTCAACTGCGCCGGCGTCAGGGTGTAGGTGCCGTCGCCGTTGTCGGTGCCGGCGGTCAGCGTCGCCCCCGCCGGGATGCCGGAGATGGTGATGCTCGCATCCTCGCCGGCCGGCTCGCCGTCGACGGTGGCGGTAACGTCGAGATCGTACACGATTGCCTCGTCCGCCTCGCTGATGGCGCCTTCGCCGATCGCCGCGGACACCAGAACGTCGGCATTGACGGGTTCGGGTTCAGGTTCGGGTTCAGGTTCGGGCTGGGCTTCGACCACCACCGCCTGGGCGGTCGCGGTAACCGGTACCGAGTCGGCGGTCGAGCTGTTCGACTGTTCCGTCGCCGTCGCCGTGAAGGTCAGGTCGAAGGCCTCGACCTCTCCGTCGAAAGGCACGGACAGGGTCAGACCGCTCAGTTCGCCGCCGGATACGGTCCAGGTGCCGTCGCCGTTGTCCGTCCCGGCGGACAGCGCAGCCCCTTCGGGCACGCCGCCGATGGTCACGGACAGGTCTTCCGAGCCATCGGCATCGGCCAGGCTGGCTGAAACGTCGATGGGGTATTCGGCCACGTCCGGCGTGCTGCCCGGGGTTTCGAAACTGATCGAATTGATCAGGTAGTCGTCGCCGTGGCCGGGAGCCGAGAACACGATCTGGTCGAAGGCGCCGCCGTCGGTCGCCGACAATGTGATCGGCGCATCGACCCCGTCGCTGCCGCCGTTGACCGTGCCCGAACCGACCTCGACACCGTCACGGTAGAGCTTGAAGACGGCGCTTTCACCGGAGTTCATCCAGGCGAAGGCCACGTCGGCCGAGGACACGTCTTCGTCGAAGGAGACGATCAGTTCCTCGGACACGCCGTGTTCGCTGTCGTAACCCAGTTCGCTGTCCGCACCCGACGCACCGCCGGCGACGCCGAAGCCCAGCGGCGAACCGTTGGTCGACACGTTGTCGGTCGACGCCTCGGACAACGAACCATCCTCGTTGATCGTACGGGCGGCGACGGTGAAGCCGGCGCCGTCCTCGCCGAAGTTGGCGCTGCTGATCGTCACCGTTTCTCCGGTGCCGTCCGTGCCCTCGATGACGATCGGCTCGCCGATCGTCAGGCTGGTGATGATCGGCACGTCCGCAACCGCCTCGACGCCTACGTCCATGGTCACGGAGCCCACCGCCGTGTCGCCGCCGTCGGCTTCCTGCGACGTGGCGGTGATGGTCAGTTGGAAGTCCGTGTCGGAATTGGCCGCCGGGGTCAGTTCCAGGTCGACCAGATCGGCCGGTTCCAGGGTCCAGGCGTCGGACGCGGCATCATAGGTGCCGTGGTTCAGGGTCGCCCCCGCCGGCACGCCCGAAATGGTGATGCCGGTGATGGTTTCCGAGCCGTCCATGTCGGCCAGCGCCGCCGTAATGTCGAGGGCGACGGGCTGGTCTTCCAGGCCTTGCGCATCCTGGGCGGTGACGATCGGCGCGTCGGCGACGGCATCCACCGTGACGTTCAGGCTGGCGGTCGAACTCACCTGCTGGCCGCTTTCCGTCGTGCCGGTGGCGGTGACGGTCAGGGCAAAGTCCTCGTCGGAGTCAGCCGGCGGCGTGATGGTCAAGCCCGCAAGCTGGCCGGCGCTCAATTCCGCCGTGCCGTCGGTCACGGTGACCGGTTCGCCGTTGACGGCCAGGACCGCGCCTTCCGGAATGTCGGAGATGGTGATCGACAGGCTGTCGTCGCCGTCGGCGATCATCTGCGCGAAGAACAGATCGCCCTCCAGGTCGGCGTTGGTGCCGGTACCGAAGTGGTCGTACAGGTCCGCCTTGCTGACGAAAACCTCGCCCGAAGCCGGGTCGACGGCGCCCGTGGCAGAGTCCGTCGCCGAGAACTTGAAGATGGAGTCCGATTGTTCCTCGGCAATGTAGAAGTTGCCGTCGGCGTCGAACGAGATGCCGCCTTCCAGGTCGACCGCATGGCCGACCACGTCGCGCAGCTGGTCGTTGGACAGGAATACGGAGACCTCGCCCGTTTCGGCGTCGATCCGGTAGATCGTGTCGAACGCGCCGCTGTTGTCTCCGGACTCGTCGATGACGATAACGTCGCCGTTGGGCGCCAGGGCCAAGTAGCTGTCCAAGTCGTTGAACTCGCCGCCCTTGGCCAGGACTGAGGATTCGCCGGTCGCGATGTCATAGGTGAACACCGCGTCCGGCTCGCCGGCAGACACGAAGTGGATCTTTCCGTCCGGGGTGGCGATCATGCCGCCTTCCAGGTCGACCTCGCGGATGCCGCCCAGGTCGTCGAGCTGCTGTTCCGTCGCGACCACCGTCACCTCGCCCGTCGCCGGGTCGACGCGCAGCAGGGAGTCGCTGTCCTCGTCCGTCATGTACAGGTTGCCGTCGCTGCCGATCACCAGGCCGCGCGGATCGGCGCTGTTGTCGCCGGTCGCCGCCATGATGTCGCTCTTGGACGCCACCACCTGCAGATCGCCGCCATCGGCGGGCTTCATGAGGATGGAATCGCTGTCCTTCTCCGTGAAGAACACATTGCCGTCGGCATCCGTGACCACGGACATGTCTTCCAGGTCGGCGTCGTGCTTGCCGGTCAGGGCCGTGATCTCGTCCTGGGTGACCACCGTTTCGATGGAGCCGTCCAGGTTGATGCGCAGCACGGAGTCCGAGCCCTCTTCCAGCAGATAGAACGAGCCGGTGGTGTCGCCACCGCCCGAACCGCCGCCTTCGAAGGCGGCCGCGATGTTCAGCGTGATCGCCGTATCCTCGTTGCCTTGGGCATCGACGACGCTCAGGTCCGGACCTTCCGGTTCCGGCACGTCGACCGCGACAGTGGTGCTCACGCTCGCCGTGTCGCCGTCGTTTTCGGTCGCCGTCGCGGTGACGGACAGGTCGAAGTCCGTGGCATCCGCCGGCACCGTCAGGGTGATGCCCTGAAGCTGCTCGGTGGTCAGGTCGAAGGCATCGGCGGCGCCGGTCGAAGTCAGGACCGTGCCGTCGGCAAGCGTCAGGGTCGCACCCTCGGGCACGCCCGAGATGGTCGCCGACAGGGTTTCCGAGCCGTCGATGTCGGTCAGCGCGGCGTTGATGTCCAGCGGGTATTCGACAACCGCGTCACCGCCCGGCGTGCCCGGCTGGGCCGGGACCGTGGTGACGTTCATGTTGATGTCGTTGAAGTCGTTGTCGCCGCCGCCGACCAGGTCTTCCCAGTTCTGGTTGCCGGGGCTGCCCGAGTCCTGGGTGTAATCGAACTGGTTTTCGTTCAACGCGGGATCGCTGAACAGCACCGGATCGCCCTGGCCGGACAGGTTCTGGCCGTCCGGGCCGACCACGTACCACTGCCCGTCGGCGCCCTGGGCGAACGTGACGTCCATGCCGTCCGAGATGTTCGGGTTCAGGCTGTCGCCGTTGGGAATGACGAAGAAGCCGATGTCATCCGGGTCGACGCCGTCGAGGGTGAACGTATCGCCCACGCTGTCCTTGACATCGCCCCAGATGATCTCACCCGACTGCGGCGCGCCGTCCGGTCCGATGACGTAGTAGCCGTAGGTGTTGTGATAACCGGCAGAGGCATTGCCCACGTTGGTGACGGTGACGCTGCCCGGGACCTCTTCCGTGCCGCCACCGCCCGCGGGCACGCCTTCGCCCAGGTCGACCGTCAGGGTCGGGGCGTCGGCGACGCCCGTCACGGCGACGTTCAGGGTCGAGGTCGTGGAGGCGGTCGAGCCGTCGGATTCCGTCGAGGTCGCCGTCACGGTCAGGGCGAAGTCCTCGTTGGAATCCGCAGGCGGCGTGATGGTCAGGCCGCCGAGGTCCGCCGGATCGACCGTCCACTCGCCGGTATCGGCGTCATAGGTGCCGGCCGAAAGGGTCGCCCCCCCGGGCACGCCCGAGATCGTCACCGACAGGACCTCGCTGTCGTCCGACAGGCCCGCGTCGATATTCAGCGCGATGGCGTGGTCTTCCGTACCGGCCGCGTCGTCGAGCGTCAGGGTCGGCGCGTCGGCATTGGGGTCGACGCTGACGGCCATGGAGCCTTCGACCGAACTGGTCGTCACGGCGCCCGTATCCGGATCCGTATCAAGCGACGTGGCGATGACGTTCAGGGTGAAGTCCACGTCCGAGTTTTCCGGCGGCGTGATGGTCAGGCCATCAAGCTGATCGCCGGCGAACAGGAAGGTGGTGTTTTCCGGTGTCGCCGTGAAGAACGAGCCGTCGCCCAGCGTCAGCACGGCGCCCGGGGGCACGTCGGAGATGGTGACGCTCAGGACTTCCGAGCCATCCGTGTCGTTGAGCCCCGCCGTGATGTTCAGCGGGATCGCCGTGTCCTCGGTTCCGGCCGCGCTGCCGACGCTCAGGCTCGGCACGTCGGCCACGGCGTCGACGCCAACGGTGATCGTGCCGGCTGCGGGCTCGGACGTGCTCTCGCCGTCCGTGGTCACCACGGAGACGCCGAGCTGGAAGTCGGTGCCGCTGTCGGCCGGCGGGGTGATCTGCAGGCCGGCGAGGTCGGCCTCGCTCAGCACGGCGATGCCGTCCGTCACCGTGACCGGACCACCGGCGTTGGTCAGAACCGCGCCCTCGGGAATACCCGAAAGTGTGATCTCGGCGGTTTCGCTGGCATCCGCCTTGTCGATCGAGATCGGCAGGTCGATGGCCGTGTCCTCGGCTCCCGTGGCCGCCGCGTCGGCAACGGCCGCGCCGTCGGCAACACCGGTCACGTCGATGGACACGGTACCCAGCGCCGTTTCGGAAACGTCGCCCTCGTCCGTCGTGGTGGCCGAAACCGTCAGCGCGATGTTGCCCGAGAAGTCGGCCGGCGGCAGGACCGCCAAGCCGTCCAGTTCGCCCTCGCCCAGGGTCACCGTGCCGTCCACGTTCACGGCAACGGGCTCGCCGTTGCGGGTGATGACCGCACCTTCCGGAATGTCGGACAGCGTGACGCTCAGCGTCTCGGAACCGTCGGTATCGATCTCGGACACGTCGACCGTGAACGGGACGGCCGTGTCCTCGGCTCCCGTGGCCGTAGTGTCGGTCACCTGCGCACCGTCGGCGACGCCCTGAACCGTGACGTCGAGGGTATCCGTCGTGGTGGCGATGGAACCGTTGTCATTGGAGATCGCGGTGACGGTCAACTGGAAGTCGTCGGCGCTGTCGGCCGGCGGGGTGATCGCAAGATCGCCGCCGAGCAATCCCGGCGGGATGTTGGCAACGCCGCCGATGACCGGCACGCCAACTGGCTCGCCGCTGGCGTTGGTCACCGTCAGCACGGCACCGTCCGGGATGCCCGAGATACTGAGGCTCAGCGTCTCCGCCCCGTCCTGCAGGCTCGCCGTGATATCGAGCGGAATGGCCGTGTCTTCATTGCCGGTGACGTCGTTCACCACCAGAACCGGCGCGTCGGCGACGGCGCCGACGATTACGTCCATGGTGCCGGTGACGACGGCCGTGTCGCCGCCGTCCGCTTCCGTCGCGGTCGCGGTCACCGTGAGCGTGAAGTCGGTGCTGTCGTTCAGCGCCGGGGTAATGGTCAGGCCGGCCAGGTCGTCGGCGGTCAGCACCCAATCACCCGTTTCCGCATCGAAGGTGCCGGCCGACAGGCTGGCGCCCGCGGGCACGCCGGAGATCGTCACGGACAGGGATTCCGAGCCGTCAAGGTCGGTCAGGCCCGCCGTGATGTTGAGCGGAATTGCCGTGTCCTCGGCACCGGAAACGTTGCCCACGGTCAGGCTCGGCACGTCGGCCACGCCGTCGACACCGACGGTGATCGTGCCAGTCGCCGGGTCGGACGTGGTCGTGCCGTCGGAGGTGACGACGGATACGCCGATGTTGAAATCGGCGTCACTGTCGGCGGGCGGGGTGATCTGCAGCCCCGCAAGGTCCGCTTCGCTCAGAACCGCAACGCCGTCCGTCACCGTGATCTCACCGTTGGCGTTGGACAGCACGGCGCCCTGCGGAATGCCGGACAGGGTGATCTGCGCCGTCTCGTCGGCGTCCGCCTTGTCGATAGAGATCGGCAGGTCGATACCCGTGTCCTCGTCGCCAGCGGCCGCCGTGTCGGCAACAGCCGCGCCGTCGGCGATGCCGGCCACGGTCACGTCCAGGGTGACCGGATCGGATGTCGCGGTGGAGATATCACCCGTTTCCGGATCCGTCTCCTGCGCCGTCGCGGTGACGGTCAGCGTGAAATCCGTGCTGTCGTTCGTCGCGGGCGTGACGGTCAGGCCGACCACGTCGGCCGCGGCGACCGTCCATTCACCGGTCTCGGCGTTGAAGGTGCCGGCGGACAGGGTCGCCCCTTCCGGCACGCCGGCGATGGTGACGGAAACCACCTCGCCGTTGATGTCTTCGGCGGCAGCCTGCGGATCGATGTTCAGCGCGATCGCCGTGTCCTCATCGCCCACGGCGGCGGTCACGCCCACTGTCGGCGCGTCGGCAACAGCACCCACCGCGACGTCGAGCGCGACAGGCGCACTCGTGGCCTCGGTCACCGCGCCCGTCTCCGGATCGGTTTCCTGCGCCGTCGCCGTCACCGACAGCGAGAAGTCCGTGTCGAAGTCCTCCGGCAGAGAGATCGTCAGACCGTCAAGGTCCGCCGGCGTCAGCGTCACGTCGCCGGTCACCGGATCGACCGTACCGGCACTGAGCGTCGCCCCCGCCGGGATGTTCGAGATCGTGAACGATGTCACCTCGCCGGCGATGTCCTCGGCCGCCGCCGTCGCGTCGATCGCCAGCGGGATCGGCCCGCCGTCCTCGAGGCCGCCCTGGCTCGTCGCCGAAACGTCCGGCGCGTCGGCCTGGGCGACGATTTCCAGCGGCACCGCGACCGGATCGGAGGTCGCATAGTCGATCTCACCCGTTTCCGGGTCGGTCTGCGAGGCGGTGGCGGAAACCTGCAGGGCGAAGTTGGCGTCGTAGTCCTCGGGCAGGTTGAGTTGCACGCCGCCCAGGTCGGCGGCCTCGACGGTGAAGGTGCCGTCGCCGTTGTCGGTGACGGCGCCGGTCAGGGTCGCGCCCTCCGGCAGGCCGCCGATGGTGAAGGAGGCGATGACCTCGCCCGGCTCCACCGCGACGGCGTCGAACAGGGCGCCGACGTCGATGGCGCCGCTGTCTTCAAGGAACGTCAGGTCGTCGGCCACAGTCACAGTCGGCGCTTCGGCGTCCGGGGCAACGGTGATGGTTAGGGTCTGACCAAAGGTATTGCTCTGGCCTTCGTAGGCTTGGCCATCGGCGGTTTCGACGATTGACTGCGAGGTCGCCGTGACGGTGAGGTCGAAGTCGGCGGCGCTGTCGGCCGGCGGCTGGATGCTTAAATCCGCCGGGACAACGCCGTCGGCGAAGGTGATGGAGCCGTCGGTCACGGTCAGCTCGACCCCGCCCGCGCTCAGAACCGCACCTTCCGGGATACCGGAGAGCGTAACGCTGAGCGTTTCGGTGCCGGCATCGACGCCGTCGGCCAACGAAGCGCTGATCGGCAAGGCCACGGAGACGTCCTCAATCGTCGCGACCGTATTGTCGACACCGCCGACCGTCAGGTCCGGCAGGGCCGCGTTCAGCAGATCCTCGACCGTGATGATGAGGTCGCCGAATTGCAGAACCTCCACGTCGACCAGGGTGTCCGACCCGTCGACGACGCTGCCGCCGACGCTCAGTTCGCCGCTCGTGCTGTCGAGGTTGATTGTGAATTCCTCGAAATTGTCCTCGAACACGGCGGTGTCGGTGCCCGCGCCGCCGACGATGGTGTCGCCGCCGCCGCCGCCGGTCAGAATGTCGTCGCCGAGACCGCCGACCAGCACGTTGGCGCCGTCGGAGCCGATGATGATGTCGTCGCCGGCGCCGCCGACCACGTTCTCGATGCTCGAAAGCGAGTCGGAGGCGGCGGCCAGGGCCGCGTCCGCCAGGTCCGCGTCGCCGTCGCCGTCCAGATCGATGGCCGGGAAGGCGACGCCGCCTTCGGCATTGGCGCCCAGGTCGACGTAAAGCGGCGATGTGGCGTCGAGGGCCGAATAATCGACCGTGTCCGTCCCGGCGCCGCCGGCGAAGGCGTCGGAGCCGCCCAGACCGGCGATGAAGGTGTCGTCGCCGGCCTCGCCGAAAACCGTGTCGTCGGCCGCCGTCGTGGTGATTGTGTCGCTGCCCTCGCCCGCATAGACGACCGAGTCGTCATCCATCTGGAACGTGTCGTCGCCGCCGGTCAGGACGTCGCGGTTGACGTCGACGTTAACCGTCGCGGTGTTGGTGGCCGTGGTGCCGTCCGTTTCCGTCGCCGTCGCCGTGACGGTCAGTTGGAAATCATCGCCGCTGTCGTCGGCGGGCGTGATCGCCAGATCCGCCGGGACAACCCCGTCGGCAAACGTGATGGCGCCGTCCGTGACGGTCAGCGCCGCCCCGCCCGCCGTCAACACGGCACCGTCGGGAATGCCGGAAATGGTCACACTGAGAGACTCGGAGCCGTCCGTGTCGGTGAGCGCCCCGCTCACGTCCAGCGGAATGGCGTCGCCGCGAATGCCTGTTCCCTCGACGTCGCCCGCCGTCACCGTCGGCGTGTCGGCAACCTCAGGTTCCGCAACCACTGTTTCAACAGTTGGGGTGATGATCGCTTCGTTGTCTTCCGTGGTCGTCGTAGTGGTTGTCGTGGTTGTCGTGGTTGTCGTGGTCGTCTGCGGTTCAATCGGGCCAGTATCCTGGGTTTGACCTTCTAACGGATCAAACCCTTCGGTCACCTTCACGACGTCGTCCGTGAAGCCTTCCTGGCCGCCGGCCTGCGTATCCAACTGGTTCAGATCCTCGGGCGTCGGCTGCTGGTTCTCTTCCTGACCGCCGGCGGCGGTTTCCGTGTTGGCCAGTTCCTCGGCCGACGGCTGCTGCGCTTCGTTCTGACCCTGTTCCTGGTTGACGCCCTGTTCGATCTCCTCCTGCAGGCCGAAGGTGTTGCCCGAGGTGCGGTCGCCCGAGGTGTTCTCGACCGGCAGGTACTTCAGGGTGGTGGCGTGGCGTTCGACGATGTCGTCGTCGCTCATGGTGCCGCGCGAGGTCGCCGTGGCTTCGTAGCTGGGGATGGAGACGAAGTCGCCGCCCTGGTTCATGACCAACTGGCCGGAGTTGTTCTCGATCACGACTTCGCCGACGAAGCCGTCCGCTTCCTCCATCAGCACGACCTGCATCTCGCCTTCCGGCGGGATCTCGATGCCGACCTGGGTGCCGCGGATACCGATGGTGGCGACCGGGGTGTCGATCTTCATGGCGTCGGGGTCGGTCTTGGCGACCTGGCCGGACACGAAGGTGAACACGCCCTGCACCACGGAGACGTTGAGCGAGCCGTTCTGAGTCGCCGGGTCGTAGACCATTTCGTCCAGGACCATCTGGCTGCTTTCGCCCATGGAGAAGGTCGTCTCGTCGGCGAGGAGCACGCCGATGGCGCCGTCGGGCCCGGTTTCGATGTTGTCGCCCTGGAAAACCTGGTCCCCGGCCTGGAGCTGGACGCGAGTGCCGTCGGCGCGGGTCACCCAGACCTCGCCCGACATGGTCTTGACGGTGCCGATCGGCGCGCCGTCGGTACCGCCGATCACCTGTGTGCCGGTCGCTGAATCCGCGAATTGCTGGATCGTGGAGGCGTTGGCCGTGTCGGGCGTGCCCGTCAACTGCACCACCATGTCGCCGGAAAGGTTGGCGCCGTCGGCGGAGGCGAGTTGCGGGGGTTGAGCCTGTTCGTAGTAGTTCTCAACCGTGACCTTCGACCCGTCGGGGAAGGTCAGGACCAGATCGGAACCATCGACCGCGAATTCCGCCTCGGAGACGGAAAGCCCTTCGGGCAGGGTCAAAACATCAGTCCCAGACGCCGACAGGGTGTGGGTCTGGGGGGTTCCACCAGGGGTCAGGGTGGTCTCGGCCATCTTGTCGAACTCCTTACGGACGGCTGCTCCAACATGCCGTCACGGAGCCCAGGTCGTTGTTGTTTTTCTTTTTATTTCGGTCAGCCCTTATATAGGCCTGTGACCATATTATGTCAAAGGGCCGCCCCCCAAAGTGATCTCCATCACACCCGCCTGAAGTTTAACGCGAGACCGGTCACGCCCGATCGGCGCCGTAATAGAGGGTCACCACGTGGCGCGCCTCGGCGAAGAACAGCCAACGTTCGACGACCGTGCCCGCCGTCGCCAGGATCGCGCCCAGGAGCGCCAGCGCCGCCTCGCCCGGCCCCGCCGCGCCGAGGCCCAGGCCGACGGCCGAGATACCCGCCAGATAACCGCCGATGAGCGCGATCCGGCGCAGCTTCACGGCATGCTTGCGGGCGACCTGGTAGCCCATCTCGTTCAACAGGTAGTTCTCTTCCGTATGCGGCCCTTCCAGATAGCGGACCTTGCCCTGAGCGCCGAGGCCGGTGGCGCTTTCCGGCGTCGCCGCGTGGCGCGTCGTGTCGATGAACCGCCAATAGGACAGCTTCACCGCGCCCGCCGCCACGAGGCCCCACATCGCGGCGACCGATATGGCATAGGTTTCGGCGCCGAACAGGGCGAGCAGCGCATTCAGCCAGACGAGGCCGGTGGCCAGGCCCAGCACCAGATAGCCGGGCACGACCCAGGCGTTGGCCCATTGGTGGATGGTCCCCAGCGAACGGTAGATCATGGCCGTGCAATAGACGGTGACGAGCGCCATGACCGCCGAGGCCCAGCCGGCGGCCGGCCCCCAGGTCCCCAACGCGTCGGGCCATATCCAGCAGGCGGCCAACGCCACGGCGGGACCGTAGGTGACGACCGAGGCCACGCCCTCGCGCGACAGCCAGCTTGAGCGCCATTGGCTGAAGGCCCGCCAGGCACGTTCCGGATGGCCCAGGTGGAAGGTCGAGGACAAGAGCCCCGCCGTCACGGCGGCAAGCGCCAGCACGATGGCAGTGACCCCGAAGGCCCGGTCGGCGGGCAGCATCCCGACCGCGCCGAGCGCGCCCAGAAGGGCCAGCAGGCCGTAGCCCGCGCCGGACGAAACCGTGAAGAAGATGACCGAAAATGCCGGATGCATGGCGCGCTTTCTCTGTGGTTCTTGAAGCCGGGGCGTTAGCGGGACAGGACCTTGTCGACCCAGCGCAGGAGCGGGTTCTCGGGCCCCGGCTCGGCGGCCAGATCCTTCGGCCCGCCGGGCGCCGCCTCGGCGCGGCGCGGACGCGGAGGCAGGTACTTGTTGGTCGGTTCGTAGCCCATTTCCGGCATCAGGTCGTAGCCGCCCCGTTCGGCCACCAGCTTGGAAACGTCGGAATCCGGGTCGCCCAGGTCGCCGAAATGGCGCGCCCGGGCCGGGCACGTCGATACGCAGGCCGGCACCCGTTCCTTTTCCGGAATGTGTTCGTTGTAGATGCGATCGATGCACAGCGTGCACTTCTTCATGACGCCCGCATCCTGGTCGAACTCGCGGGCCCCATAGGGACAGGCCCAGGAGCACAGCTTGCACCCGATGCACTTGCTCTCGTCGACCAGCACGATGCCGTCGGCGGCGCGTTTGAAGCTGGCGCCCGTCGGGCACACGGTGACGCAGGCGGCCTTTTCGCAATGCAGGCAGGATTTCGGGAAATGCACGGTCTGGTTCGGCCTGCCGTCCGTGCGCCGGGTCTCGAACGAGTGGATGCGGTTGAACCAGACGCCCTGCTGCTTGGCGCCGTAGGGCCGAAGGTCGGTCAGCGGCGCCATGTGGCCGCCCGTGTTCCATTCCTTGCAGTTGACGGCGCAGGCATGGCAGCCGACGCAGATGTCCAGGTCGATGACCAGGCCAAGCTTCTTTCGGGTATGCGCGGGAAGGGCCGTCATGTCAGCGCCCGCTCCCCGGCTTCTTGTTGAAGTCGGCACCGTAGCGCAACACGTCCGGCCGCCTGCGCAGGCCCGGCGGCGGCGTCAGGGCGGCCGGCCTGGGCCAGGTTTCGCCGGCCTCTTCCGGCTTGCACTTCTCGATGCGCACCCGCAGGTCGTACCACGCCGCCTGCCCGGTCACCGGATCCGAGTTGGAATAGCGGTAGCCCGCCCGTTCCGGCAGCAATTCGGAAATGATGTGGTTGAGCAGGAACCCCTTGGTCGCCTCGCCGGCGTCCTTGTCCAGGTTCCAGGCCCCGGCCCGCTTGCCGATGGCGTTCCAGGTCCAGACCGTGTGCTTGTTGACCCCGTCCATCAGGGCGACCTGCACCTTGACCCGGCCGTGGTGGCTTTCGATCCACACCCAGTCATCGTCGGCGATGCCGTGCCGGGCGGCGACCTCCATACCGACGTAGAGCTTGTTGGAGCCCGTGATCTGGCGCAGCCAGGCGTTCTGCGAGCCCCAGGAATGGTACATCTGCATGGGCCGCTGGGTCAGCGCGTGCAGCGGGAACTCGTCGGTGTCGATCATCGAGCCCTCGAACGGCGGGTACCAGATCGGCAGCGGATCGAAATAGGCCTCGATGCGGGCGCGGTCCTTTTCCGGCGGCTGGTGCGGGCCGTGGCCGCGGGCGGCGAGGCGGAACCGCTGCATGGGCTCGGAATAGAGCTGGAACACGACCTGGTTGGCATGGCCCATGAAGCCGGCCTCGGCCGCCCATTCCAGGTAGGCCTTGTTGGCCATCTTGAAAAACCGCGCCTCGGGCGGGATCTTGTGGCTGAAGAAACAGCCGTTTTCGATGTACTTCTTCAACTGGTCCGGATTGGGAGCGCCCTTGGCGGCCTTGTCGCCGTTCTCGCCGCGCCAGCCGATCAGCGAGCCGACGCCGGGGGCCCGCATGTGGTTGACGATGTAGTCGGCGTAGCCGCCAGGATACTTGGGCTCGCCCCAGGTCTTGACCAGGCCCGGCAGGCCCAGGCGCACGCCCAGGTCCAGCAGCACCGTTTGGAACGGCCGCACGTCGCGGTCGGGCTCGATCACCGGCTGGCGGATGGCATCCTGGGCGGCATCGGCCTCGCTGATGGGCCGGTCGAGAAGCGAAATGCAGTCCCAGCGCTCCAGATAGGTGGTGTCGGGCAGGATCAGGTCCGCATAGGGCACCATCTCCGAGAAATAGGCGTCGGAATAGATGATGCGGGGGATCTTGTATTCGCCCGTCTCTTCGTTCCTGGCGGTCAGCATCTCGGCCACGCCGGACGAGTTCATGGTCGAATTCCAACTCATGTTGGCCATGAACATGAACAAGGTGTCGATGGGGTACGGGTCGCCGTTGGCCGCGTTGGTGATGACCATGTGCATCATGCCGTGGGCCGACAGCGGATATTCCCACGAAAACGCCTTGTCGATGCGCCGCGGCGAGCCGTCGGCGTTGACAATCAGGTCCTCGGGGCCGGTTGGAAATCCCAAAGGCGCGCCGCGCATGGGCATGGAGGCCCCGACCTGGCCCGGCTTGCCCGCGGGCTTCAGGGGCGGCGGAGCCGGCTTGGGGAACGGCGGCTTGTAACGGAAGCCGCCGGGGCAATCGACGGTGCCCAGGATCATCTGCAGCACGTGCAGCGCGCGGCAGGTGTGGAAACCGTTGGAATGGGCCGAAATGCCGCGCATGGCGTGGAAGCTGACGGGGCGCCCGACCATCTTGTCGTGCCTGCGCCCGGCCCAGTCGGTCCAGGGCTGGTCGATCTCGATGGTTTCCTCGAAGGCGACTTGGGCCAGTTCGGCGGCGACGCGGCGGATGGTCTCCACCGGGATGCCCGTCTCCTCGGCTACCGCCGCGGGCGCGTACTTCTTGTCCAGGTAACGCTCGGCCATGAGCTGGAACGCGGGCACGGCACGCCGCCCGTCAGGCAGCGTCACCTCGGCGACCAGGGCCGGCTTGGTGTCGATGGCGTTGGCGTCGGCAATCGCCTTCCTCTCGCCGTCCCAGGCCAGGGGCTTGCCGTCGCCGTCGCGCGCGAACAGGCCGTCGTCGGCCGAGCCCGGCGCCTGGATGACCAGCCAATGGGCGTTGGAATAGCGGACCAGATAGTCCTCGTCGATCTTGCCGGCGGCCAGGAGCTGGTGGATCAGCGACATCACGAACAGGCCATCCGTGCCGGGACGGATGCCGATCCATTCGTCGGCAATGGCCGAATAGCCCGAACGCACCGGGTTGACCGAAACGAACTTGGCGCCCCGGTTCTTGATCTTGCTGAGGCCCATCTTGATGGGGTTGGAATCGTGGTCCTCGGCGACGCCGAACATCATGAAGTATCTGGTGCGCTCCCAATCCGGCTCGCCGAATTCCCAGAAGCTGCCGCCGATGGTGTATAGCCCCGCCGCCGCCATGTTGACGGAACAGAACCCGCCGTGGGCGGCGAAGTTGGGGGTGCCGAACTGGGACGCCCACCAGCCGGTGAGTGCCTGGCTCTGGTCGCGGCCGGTGAAGAAGGCGAGCTTGCGCGGGTCCGTGGCTCGGATGCGCGCCAGCCAGTCCGTCGCCGTTTCCAGCGCCTCCTCCCACTCGATCTCCTTGAACTCGCCGGACCCGCGCGGCCCCACCCGCTTCAGGGGCTTGGTCAGCTTGGCCGGGGAATTCTGGGTCATGATTCCAGCCGAGCCCTTGGCGCACAGCACGCCCTTGTTGACCGGATGGTCCGGGTTGCCCTGGATGTAGCGGATCTGGCCGTTCTTCAGGTGAACCTTGATGCCGCAGCGGCAGGCGCACATGTAGCAGGTCGTCGTTTTGACGTCGTCCGCCACCTCGGGCGAGGTGTCGACGGGGCTTTCCATATGTCCGGTGGCCGTATGCCCGGTGGCCGTATGTCCGCTCGCGGTTTTTTTATCGTCGTTCGACGCCATATGAATCCAACCCCGATGGAGGCCCGGGCCTCGTCTTGCGTCCAGGCACGATTGCTAACGGCCCACCTCCGAGCTGTCAATCAACCCGCGGACGCCCCGCCCTCCTTGTTTCCAGACCGGCATATTACCCGCCGCGAAGGACGGTTGACCATCCAACCCGGGGGAATAGGTGGGGCCAGGCCGGAGGGGTCGCATTGTTCATATTTTACTATTTAATTTTGTAAATTAAATTAGTTTTACAAATTATTTTAAGAATCTTATTGATTTCACACATTAGATTGATAAAAAGACGGGGCAAATCCCGAACACAAGGCGTTTTCCGATGTCCCCCTCCGCCTCCGCCCCACCCGAACCTACCCCGCTGCCCCCGATCGTTCCGCCGTCCGTGAACATCAACGCGCTGGACCGCCTGCTGGCGCCGCTGAACACGGAACAGCTTCTGCGCCAGGTGATCGTCGACGCCTTTCCCGACCGCACGGTCGTGACCACGTCGTTCGGCGCGGAATCGGCGATCCTGCTCGCCCTGATCGCCGGGATCGACCCGGCGACCCCCGTGGTGTTCCTGGATACGGGCTATCTGTTCGCGCAAACCCTTTCCTACCGTGACCGGCTGGTCCGCCACCTGGGCTTGACCGACGTACGCACGGTGGCGCCGGACCCGGCCGACTTGGCCCGCGAGGATCCCAGCGGCGATCTTCACAAATTCGATCCCGACCGCTGCTGCCGCCTGCGCAAGGCGCTACCACTCGAGAAGGCGCTGGCGGGCTTCGATGTCTGGATTTCGGGGCGCAAGCGCTTCCATGGCGGAGAGCGCGCCGCCCTGCCCCGGGTCGAGGCCGACGGCCGCTTTCTCAAGATCAATCCGCTGGCGGACTGGGGCGAAGACGACATGGCCCGCGCCTTCGCAGATGCCGGACTGCCGCGCCACCCGCTGGTGGAACACGGTTTCACGTCGGTCGGCTGCTTTCCCTGCACGGAACCGTCCGGCGGCGGCGGCTATTCGCGGGCCGGACGATGGGCCGGCAGCGACAAGACGGAATGCGGGATCCACGGCCCGAAAGGACGCGGGGCACTGACCTGAAACCGTGACCGCAGCGGGAAACATTGCCGGTTTCCGCTCCACCGAATTTACGTTAACAAGGCCGCTGCGCGTCGCCCCCTTCGGCGGCGGCCGTTTCCTGGTAAAGATAGACGAACATGGACGATCTCGACCGACTGGAAAGCGAAAGTATCTTCATCCTGCGCGAGGCCTATCACGCCTTCTCGCGGCTCGGCATGCTGTGGTCGCTGGGCAAGGATTCCAACGTCATGGTCTGGCTCGCCAAGAAGGCGTTCTTCGGCCATGTCCCCTTTCCCCTGATCCACGTGGACACGGGCACCAAGTTTCCCGAGATGTACACCTTCCGCGACCGCTATGCCGTCGAATGGGGGGTCGAGCTGATTGTCGGCGGCTGCCCGCCGCTGGAGGACATGGATCAGGATCTGCCGCCGGCGACGCGACGCGCCCAGCGCAAGACGAAGGGCCTGAAGGAACTGATCGAGCGCGAGAAGTTCGACGGCATCTGCGCCGGCATCCGCCGCGACGAAGAGGGCACGCGGGCCAAGGAGCGGGTGTTCAGCCCGCGCGGCGCCGACGCCGCCTGGGACGTGCGCGACCAGCCGCCCGAGCTGTGGGGCCAGTACAACACCGACTTCCCGCCCGGCACCCACGTGCGCGTGCATCCCATCCTGCATTGGTCGGAACTGGACATCTGGCGCTACATCGCGCGCGAGAACATCCCCGTGGTGGAGCTTTATTTCGCCAGGGACGGCAAGCGCTACCGATCGCTGGGCGACCAGGACATCACCCATCCCGTGGCCAGCAACGCCACGACCATCGAAGAGATCATCGCCGAACTGGAGCAGACGACCGTCGCCGAACGGTCGGGCCGCGCCATGGACCACGAGGCCGAGGATTCCTTCGAACGCCTGCGCACGGAAGGGTACATGTGATGACCCTTCCCGCATCCGATGCGGCCGGCCGCAAGCCCGTGGTCAAGGTCGTGTTCGCCGGCCACGTCGATCACGGCAAGTCGACCCTGCTGGGCCGCCTGCTGACCGACCTGGGCGCCCTGCCGGAAGGCAAGCTGGAATCCGTCGCCGAAAGCTGCAAGCGCCGCGGCGTGGTGTTCGAATGGGCGTTCCTTCTGGACGCGCTGAAGGCCGAGCGGGACCAGGGCATCACCATCGATTCCACTCAGGTGCAGGCGGAATCGGACAACCGCCGCTTCGTGTTCATTGATGCGCCGGGCCATCACGAGTTCATCAAGAACATGGTTACCGGCGCGGCCCAGGCGGACGCCGCCGTTCTGTTGGTCGACGCCAAGGACGGCGTCCAGGGCGAAACCCGGCGCCATGCCTTCCTGTTGGGCATCCTGGGCATTCGAGACGTCATCGTCGCCGTGACCAAAATGGATCTGGTAAGCCATGAGCAGGCCCGATTCGACGACCTGGCGGCCCAGGCGCGGGCCCACCTTGCCTCCCTCGGCTTCGATCTGGACCGCGTCAATGCGATCCCCGTGGCGGCCCGCGACGGCGAGAACATCCTGACCCGCGGCGGCGCCATGCCCTGGTACACGGGCCCGGCGCTGATCGAATACCTGGATGCCCTGACCCCCGGCGCGGCCGGGAGCGACGCCGCCGGCGGGCCGCTGCGCTACATCGTGCAGGGGGTCTACAAGTTCGACGAACGGCGCATCCTGGCGGGACGCATCGTGTCGGGCAGCCTGGCCGTCGGTGACGAAATCCAGTTCTCGCCCGGCAACCGCCGCGCGCGCATCAAGTCCATCGAGACCTGGCCCCGACCCGAGACCCCGGCCGGCCGGCCCGAGCGGGCGGATACCGGCCAGTCCGTCGGCATCACCCTGGATCAGCAGTCATTCATCGAACGCGGCGCCGTCGGCTCCCACCCCCCTGCCCTGCCTCATCTGGTCAACGCCTTCCGCGGCCGTATCGCCTGGTTCGGGACCGAGCCGCTGACGCCCGGCGCACGCTACAAGATCAAGCTGAATGCCGGGGAATACCTGTGCATCGCCGAGCAGATCGAGCACGTCCTGGATGCCGGAGACCTGTCGAAATCCGCCGCGTCGTCCGTCACCAGAAACCAGATCGCCGACGTGGTGTTCCGCTCGCGCGGGCTGATGGCCGCCGACGCGCATGGCGAGAACCCGGCCACCGGCCGTTTCGTCCTGGTCGCCGACCACCGGATCGTCGGATGCGGTCTGATCGACCTGGAAGGCTTCGCCGATGAACAACGCACCAAAGGGCCGAAATCCGCCAATATCCTGCGCGTCGAACATCGCATCGACCGGATGGAGCGTTGGCGCGCCAACGGCCATACCAGCGGCATTCTGTGGCTCACCGGGCTGTCCGGGTCCGGCAAGTCGACTTTGGCGGTGCGCCTGGAGGAGGCCCTGTTCCGGCGCGGCAAACAGGTGTTCGTGCTTGACGGCGACAACGTGCGCCACGGCCTCTGCGCCGACCTGGGGTTCTCGCCCGAAGATCGCCAGGAAAACATCCGGCGGGTCGGCGAACTGGCGCAGATCCTCGCCCACGCCGGTGTCATCGTCATCACCGCGTTCATCTCGCCCTACCGGGCCGACCGCGACGGCGTACGCGCGCGGGCGGGGGACCTGTTCCACGAAATCCACGTATCGGCGGACCTGGCGGTCTGCGAACGGCGCGACCCCAAGGGCCTCTACAAAAAGGCTCGGGCCGGGGAGATTCCCGAGTTCACGGGGATTTCCGCACCCTACGAGGCGCCGTTCGCCCCGGAATTGACCATCGACACGGCGCATGAGAACGTCGAGGCCTGCGTCGATCGCCTGGTGGAGTACGCCTTGTCCGCTTTCGGCGGGAACGGCGGCTAGCAGGCTGTTGAAAAACGCCGAAGGGTCGGCGGCCTCATGCTTCGAGACGGCCCTTCGGGCCTCCTCAGCATGAGGTCAATCATTTCAATACCTTGCCTCGTCTTGAGGAGGCGCGGAGCGCCGTCTCGAAGGGCGAGGCAAGGTGCGCAAGGGGTTTTTCAGCAACCTGCTAGCTTGCGCGGCGGCTGCGCGCCGCCATTTCGGCGAGGAAGCTCTCCGTCGATCCGGCACGCAGGAACGAATAGGCGCAGCCGAGCACCCGGTCCTTGCGTTCGCCCTCTTCGGGACAGGTTTTCTCGGAAATCCGCGGGTTGCCGTCGGCCTCTTCCTCGCGCTCGCCGGGAAGCGCGCCCGGCAGGTCGCTCTCGCGTTGCCCGGCATCCTCGTTTTCCGGCTGGATGACGATATCCGGGTGCACGCCCTCGGCCTGGATGGTGTGGCCCGACGGCGAATAGTACAGCGCCGTGGTAAGGCGGAGCGCCCCTTCGACCGGCAGCGGCATGATGGTCTGCACCGAGCCCTTGCCGAACGAGCGGGTGCCCATGACCGTCGCCCGGTGATGGTACTGCAGGGCGCTGGCGACAATTTCCGAGGCCGAGGCCGAGCCGCCGTTGATCAGCACGACGATCGGCAGGTTGCGGGCGAGATCGCCGGGCCGCGCGTCGTAGTTGCGGCGGTTCTCGGCCGTGCGCCCGCGCACGGACACGATCGTCCCCTGGTCCAGGAAGCTGTCGGCGAGGATCAGGGACTGGTCGAGAAGGCCGCCCGGATTGGACCGCAGGTCAAGCACCATGCCCCGGATCTGGCCGTCCGGCCGGGTCCTGAGTTCCGCCATTGCCTTGGCGATGCCGCCTTCGACCTTTTCCGAAAATCGGGTGACCCGGACATAGCCGATGTCGCCATCGACCCGCCAGCGCACGGAGCGCACCTTGATCACCGCGCGGACCACGGTGACGTCGAATTCGGGCTGGCTGCCCCGGCGGATGCGAAGCACGATCTCGGTTCCCGGCTCTCCCCGCATCTTGGCCACGGCGTCGCTCAGGCTCTTGCCCATGACCGGCTCGTGGTCGACGGCGGTGATGCGGTCGCCCGGCTTGAGACCCGCGCGCTCGGCAGGCGTATCCTCGATGGGCGAGACGATCTTGACCAGACCCTCATCCATGGTCACTTCGATGCCCAGGCCGCCAAATTCGCCGCGGGTCGAGATGTAGGTTTCCTCGAACTCGCGGGCGTTCATGTAGTCGGAATGCGGGTCGAGGGACTGGAGCATGCCGTCCAGCGCCTTCTCGACCAGTTCGCTGGGCGCCAGGCTGGCCGGTGCCGGTTTGTCCTTTTCCACGCCCTTGATGGCGGCGTCGATCAGGTCGGCGTCGTTGACCTTGTGCACGTAGGACGCGCGCACCCGACGAAAGGCGAAGCGGAAATAATCAAGCCGGTCCTCGGCATCGCGGGTACTGGCGTAACGGTCATAGACCGTGTTGAAGCGGTCCAGTTCCCGCCGGGTATCGTCGCTGAGGGCCAGGCGATCGACGCCCAGCGCCTCCATCACGCGGGCGACGCTGGAATCCTGGACCGTGCACCCTGCGATCGCCGCGGCAACGGCGACCCCCAGAACCGCGGCGCCCGACCACGCCAAGGATGCGCGGACGACGCGTTTCGCCATGGAATCTTGAGGTTTGGCTGTGTCGGGGCGATCCATTATCCGTCCGCGGTAATCTGTTCGATCAGTTCCCCCAGAACCCGCTCGGCATCCTCGTTCTCGACCTGGCACGTGCCGGCGTTGAGGTGCCCCCCGCCGCCGTATTTCAGCATCAGTTCCCCGATGTTGGTGTTCGACGTCCGGTTCAGGATGGACTTGCCCGTCGCGAACACGGTGTTCATCTTCTGCATGCCCCACATGACGTGGATGGAGACGTTGGCGTCGGGATACAGCGCATAGATCATGAACCGGTTCCCGGCAAAGATGGTTTCTTCCTCGCGCAAATCAAGGACAACAAGGTTCTTATGCACGGTCGAGCAGCGCTTGATCTGATCGATCTGCTTTTCCCGATGCTCGTTGTACAACTCGACCCGTTCCATGACGTCGGGAAGCTTCAGGATGTCGCCGATGGAATGGTCCCGGCAATAGTCGATCAGGTCCATCATGAGCTGATAGTTGGAGACCCGGAACTCGCGGAACCGGCCCAGACCCGTGCGCGCGTCCATCAGGAAGTTCATCAGGTCCCAGCCCTTGGGATCGAGGATTTCGTCCTTGTTGAACTGCGCGGAATCGCCCTTGTCGACCGCATCCATCATGTCTTCCGAGACGTTGGGGAAGGCTGCCTTGCCCCCGTAATGATCGAACACCACGCGCGCCGCCGAAGGGGCTTCCGGATCTATGATGTGGTTTTCCGGCTTGTCCTCCATGCGCAGGGTTTCGCTGAGGTGATGGTCGAACGCCAGATGGATTCCGGGAACGTACGGCAGGTTCGTGGAGATGTCGCGCTCCGACACCAGGATGGTGCCGTCCTGCATATCCTTCGGATGCACGAACTTGATGTCGTCGATCAAGTCGAGTTCCTTCAGAAGGACGGCGCAGACCAGTCCATCGAAGTCGCTGCGCGTGATCAGGCGGAATTTATCAGTCATTTCCTCGGCTTCCCCGTCTCTGGGTCGATTTTGATCCCATTTTGATGTGGTCTGGTGTCCGGCGCGCAGTTTGCCGGGATTCGGCGCGTTAGGGAACCCAAATCTATCAGCGCCGGGCCTGGTGCAGGGACCACAGCGCCGCCGTCAAAAGCAGCACGGCGCCGGCCTGGTGCAGGGCGCCGAGGACGACCGGGACGGCCGCCAGAAGCGTGGCGATGCCGAGGCCCGCCTGCGCCAATACGGCGAGCACCAACACCCCGGCGGCGCGCCGGAGCCCCCCCGGCGCCGAGGACCGGCGTACGCCCGCCCAGAACGCCGCCACGAGGCAGACCGTCGTCAGCGCGAGCACGCGGTGGTCGAACTGCACGGTCGCCCGATCCTCGAAAAAGTTTAGGTAGACCGGGCGCAGGTCGAAGCCGTCGGCGGGGAACACACGCCCTTCCATGAACGGGAAGGTGTTGTAGAGAAGCCCCGCGTCGAGCCCCGCCACCAGGGCGCCGGAGAACACGGTCAGGAAGATGAAGCCGAGCAGCCCCGTGGCCCAGAACGAATGGCGCGCGCGCGCGGCCGGAACCACGGCGTAGCGCGGCTGCACGATGTCGAGCGCCGTCCACAGCGCGAACAGATAGATGACCAGCGCCAGGGACAGGTGCGCCGCAAGGCGGTATTGGCTGACCGACGGCTCGTCGACCAGGCCGCTTTTCACCATGAACCAGCCGAGCAGCCCCTGCAGCCCGCCCAGGACGAACATCATGATGCATTTGCTCCGGATCGGACCGGTCAACCGACCCGTCGCCAGGAACCAGACGAAGGGGACGAAGAACACGATGCCGATGATCCGGCCGAACAGGCGATGCAGGTATTCCAGCCAGAAGATGCCCTTGAAGCCGTCCAGACTCATGCCACGGTTTAAATGATGGTATTCGGGGCTCTGCCGGTAGGCGTCGAACGCGGCTTGCCATTCCGTGTCGCCCAGCGGCGGCAGCCAGCCGGTGATGGGGCGCCAGTGGACCATGGACAATCCGGATTCGGTCAGGCGCGTCACGCCGCCCAGCACGACCATGGCGAACACCATGGCGCAGATCAGAAACAACCAAGCGGCCACGGGGTCGAAGGCGCCCGGGAGGGGCAGGCCCCTGTCGCGGGTGTCCGTAACGGTCTTCATGGGCGGAAATCCGTGTTTCTGTTTGCGTTTGGCACCCGCTGGCCCGGGCGCCGTTGATTTGCCGGGCGTTTTGCACAATGGTGGGACGGATGCAACGCGCGCCGGGCCGTCAATCCACCGCGTCTTATCCCAAATATCCGACGAAACCAACCGCCGAAGCCAACCGAATGCAGCGAAACTCCCCTCCTGCCGTCACACCCATCGCCATCGTCGGCGCCGGCCCCGGCGACCCGGACCTGCTTACGGTCAAGGGGCTGCGCCGGATCATGGGCGCCGACGTGGTCGTTTACGACAAGCTGGTGTCGGACGCGATCCTGGACCTGATCCCGGCGGGGGCCAGCCGCATCTTCGCCGGCAAACAGGCGCGCAACCACCACATGCCGCAGGAGGACATCAATGAACTGCTGGTCCGGCTGGCGCGTTCGGGACGCCGGGTGGTGCGGCTCAAGGGCGGCGACCCCTTCGTATTCGGGCGCGGCGGCGAAGAGGCCCTGCATCTGGCGCAGGCCAACATTCCGTTCGAGATCGTGCCGGGAATCACCTCGTCGGCGGGCTGCGCGGCCTATGCGGGGATTCCCCTCACCCACCGCGGCCTGGCCCACAGCGTGCGCTTCGTCACCGGCCATCTCGCCACCGAAGGCACGCTGGACCTGGACTGGGACGGGCTGGCCGATCCGGAGACGACGCTGGTCGTATACATGGGCCTGACCAACCTGGAGACAATCTGCCGCGAACTGATCGGCCACGGCCTGCCGGCGGACACGCCGGCGGCGGCCATCAACCAGGGCACCCGCCCGGACCAGCGCACGGTCCATGCCCGTCTCGAGGACCTGCCCCGCGCCGTCACGGGGGCGGGCCTGAAGGGCGCGACCCTCCTGGTGATCGGCCGGGTGGCAGGCCTGGCTTTGGAACTGGAATGGTTCAATCCCGGCCGCGCCGACAGCGACGAGGCCGACAGCGGGAACTGATCCCCCCCTCGTCAGGCCGTCCGGTCGCGCCGTCAGATATTGCGGCCGAGGGCGCGGGCCAGGATCATGTAGACCTTGCCGACATCCGACGACAGGAACGTGGTGCGCAGGATGTTGTCCGGATCGCGCTTGCCCGCATCGTGCAGCAGGCGTTCGAATTCCGACACGTACCGCCCCGCATAGTTCCGGAACTCGGCGTTCTCGCGGTACAGCTTGGCGATGGCGTCCAGTTTCGCCCGTTCGCGGAAGCCCAGCATCTTGCGCACGAAGACGCCCTTTTCGCCCTGGTTGAAGCGGCGCCATTCGTCCTCGCTGATCGGCACCTCGAGGGAGCGGTTGAGGTCCACCGCCACCGACTGCAGACGTTCGGTGACGAAACCCATCTGCTGCAGGAAGTCGGTCTTCTGGACGTCCTCCTTCCGCTTGTTGAGGGTTTCCAGGATCGCCCGCGCCTCGTCGGCGGCGAAATGAAGCTGACGCGACTGGGCCTCCACGTTGGTGCTGGTTTCCTGGGCGCGGCGGCTGAATTCGCCGAGCGAGCGGTTGATGTTCTCGGCCTGGTTGCGAAGCGCCGACTCCCACAGGCCGACCTTGGAGATCGCCTCGTCCGACGCCTTGCCAAGCTGTCGGCCGCGTTCGCTGATCGACTGGCCCAGGGCGGAAATGCTCTGCTCCGCCTGCCGATAATTGGACGACAGGTGGTCCATCTGGCGGCGCAGGGTTTCGGCGGCGCCGTCCATCTTGGACAGCACCTTGTCGGCCAGCCCGCCGGCCTCGTCCGTATGGGCGCGCAGGCTTTCGGTCAGACGGTTGATCTTCTCGCTGCTGTCGCGCCACAGGCCATCGACCTCGACCGAGGTGCGCGCCACGGCCTCGCCGGCCTGGTCCAGCCGCTGCACCGCGCGCTCGGACACGCGGTCGAGCTGTTCGGCCCTGGTATCCAAGGATTGCGACGCCTCGTCGACGCGCGAGGTCAGATCGCGCGACACGTTCTCCAGTTCGTCCAGGCGCGCCCGGAACTCGCGGCCCAGGTCGCGCAGGCCGGCCAGGGTGCTGTCCGACATGCCTTCCAGTTCCACCGTGCGCTGGCGCAGCATGGTGCCGATGGCCTCGACCTGACCCGATGCCCGCTCGACCACGGCGGTGAGCTGCTGCGACGACGAATGCAGGGAATCGGAGATCAGGGTCACCATGTTGGACGACTTGTCGACGGTCTGGGCGACCTCGTCGGCGCGGCTTTGCAGGCCCTCGCCGACGCGCATCAGGCGCGCCGCCGCATCGTTGGCCATGCGCGTGACGTTGACCGCCTGTTCGTGCAGGCGTTCCGAGAACGAATGCAGGTCCTGGCCCGCAGTTTCCGACGCCTTGTTCACGTCGGCGGCCGAGGTACGCATCACCGAGGACAGGCCGGTCAGGCGCTCGCGGGCGTCGGTCACGGCCTGTTCCAGTTCGCCCCGGTACTGCGTCAGGCCGTTGCGGATGCCGGCCAGACGCGCCGTCGTGCGGTCCGAATCGGAGACCGCCTCCTCGACCACCTCCTTGACGACGTCGCCGATGGTGCCCAGGCGCGATACCGCGTGGTCGACGACTTCCTCGAGCGTAGCGCTGCCGGCGGAAAGCGCCGTGGACGCCTCGTCGATACGGCCCGACGCCCGCTCCGTCGCCTCGTCCAGTTCGCCGGCGGCCGCCTTCAGGAACCGCCGCGCGCTGGCGATACGCTCATCGGTCAGGCTGCTGACCCGTTCCAACTCCACCGTGCGCAATTCCATGGCGTCGCGCAGCGCGTTGACCTTGCGGCTCGCTTCGTCCGTGGTTTCCGACACCGCCTCACCTTGACGGAACAAGGTTTCCGTGACCATCGACAGCAGGTTGGCCGCCTGGTCAGAAACCTCGCGGATGGCCCGCGACTGGCCTTCAAGGGCGGTGCCCGCCTTGGTCATCTCGCCCACGGCCTCGGCGCCCGACACCTGCAAGCCCGAGGTTCCGCGCTTGACCGCGTCCAGCGTCGCGCCGATCGCTGCCGTGGTCTGGCTGGACGCAGCGACGATCTGCTCCAGGCGATTGCGCATGACGGCATCTAGTTCGCGCAACTGGGTTTCCGTCGTATTGGCCACCGTGCCGACCTGGTCGCCGACCCCTTCGATCGCGCCGCCGGCCGTGCCCACCTGCTCGACCGCGCGCAGGGAGATTTCGCGCAGGCGGTCGGAATGGAAGCGCAACAGGGCCGACACCTTCTCGAGGTTGGTGACCGCCTGGCCCGAGGCGTCGCCGATCACGTTCGATTGGCTGCTGATCTGGCCGCCCAACTGGCCCAGGCGCTCCACGGCCTGAGCGCTGGCGTCGGTCAGGCCGACCAGGGTTTCCTGCAGGGCCTGGGCGATGGTTTCCGCACGCTGGGTCGAGGCCTGGACCCGGTCGGCGCTGTGCAGCATGGCCCGCGTCACCGAGGCGACATCGGCCGAACTCTTGTCGACGGTGCGGGCGAGGCTCGTTTCCGTCTCGCGCAGGCCCTCGATCAGCCCGGTGACCCGGCCGTCCGCCGTATCGGCGGCGGCCGTCAGGTCGCCCTGGCGGCGGGTCAGGTCGGCGCCGACCGCCGCCAGCCGGTTGGCCGCGGTGTCCGCGGCCTGGGCCAGTTCGTTGCGGCGTTCGGCGACCTCGCGCCCGAATTCGGACAGGCGCTCGACCGCCTGATCGGCCACCCCGCACAGTTCTTCCGAGCGGCCGCGCAGTTCGCTCCCTGCCTGTTCGGCGCGGACGATGGTGCGTTCCGCGTTGTCGCCCAATTCGGTCGTCGCCCGGCGCAGGTTGTCGACGGCGGCGTCGGCCTGGTCGGCGACACGTTGGGCCTGGCCGTGCAGGTTGTCGACCTGCGCCGACAGGCCGTCGCCGGATTGGGTCAGACGGGCGACGGCGCGGTCGACGGTTTCCGTGATGGCGGCCGCTTGGCGGCCCAGCCTGGTGCCGGCTTCCGTGGCGTGGACGACAGCCTGCTCGGTGACGGTCGACAACGCGTCGGCATTGTCGCGAAGGGTCGTCGATATCTGCGAAATGCGATCGGACACACGTTGCCCCAGGCCGTCGAGCACGTCCGCCTGACGGCCCAGGCCCATTTCCAGTTCGGTCGCCGCGTCCTTGGCCCGGTCGGCGCGTTGTGACAGGTCCTGGGCGCCGCGTTCCAGCGTCCCCGCCGCATCCGTGACCGCGGCGTTGGCCTTGCCGGCGGCGTCCTGGATCTCGCCGACCCGGCGTTCCAGAAGGCTGTCGGCCTGGATGCCGCGGGCCAGGGCCTCGCGCGAAACCGTGTCCAGGCGCTCGGTGCGCCGATCGAAGGCCTCGACCGCCTTAAGGGTCCGGTCCGACGCTTCCTGGGCGACGCCGTCCAGTTCCTCGGCCCGGCGCTTCAGGGTCTGGATCATGTCCTCGGCGCGGGCCGAGGCACGGTCGGTGGTGACGGTCAGGCCATGGGCCTGCTCGAACAGGTGCCCGCCCGCGTCGCGGGCTCGTTCCGCCGCGCGCTCCGAGGTCGCCGCAAGGTCGGCGGTCTGGCGTTTCAGGGCGTCGGCCACGGCATGGGCGCGCAGGTCGGCGTCCTCGGACACCTGGGACAGGTCCCGCGTCCGTTCGCGGATCAGGTCGCCCAGCGCCTGGCCGCGGCGCGCGGCCTCTTCCGAAGCCGACAGCAGTTCCTTGGTCTGCGACCGCAGCGACGCGGTGATTTCCTTCATGCGGCTGTCGGCACGGTCGGAGGGATAGATCAGTTTCTTCAAGTGGGCGCGCAGGACCGCCGTCTCGTGGCGCAACTGTCGGCCGCGCTCGAAAAAGGCGATGACCATCCACAGGAAGGCCACGGGCGTGAAGGCGCCGGCGGCCAGGCCGCCGACCTCGTGGGGCAGCAATTCCGTCAGGTTGGCTAGGCCAAGGGACCGTTCGATGAAGCCAAGGACCAGGGCGAACCACAGCACGGTCAGGATGCCGCCCCCCAGGAGGTCCAGCTTCCAGCGCAGGTAGAACGGCGCGCGCCAATCGTCGGGCGCCAGCAGGCCGTCGGCCTCCGGCAGGGCCGCGCGGCCTTCCGTCCCCTCGCGTCCTGCCGCGATGCGCCCGGATTCCGCGGCCCCGTCCTGTCGCGGATGTCCCTGCGACGATGACTGCTTCGCCATGATATGCGCCCTCCTTTGCGGGCAAAACGCCGGAAATTCATGATACACCCCCGCCGAGCGGAGGCGAAACGCCTTTGGCCGAGCCCGCAGGATAGCGGATTCGTGGTTAAGGCAGGGTTAAGACGGGCCTGAAGAAGGTCTACTAATAGACTGAGTTTTATTGATAAATCCGGTCGGTCAGAACATATGCTGGCCGCCCGTGACCCAAATCTCCGTGCCGGTGACGTAGCGCGCGTCGTCGGAACACAGGTAGTGGATGGCGCCGGCCACGTCCTCGGGCGCGCCCATCTTGTCCAGCGGGATGCGCGGGATCAGGGCCTCGTATTCCGGCTGGATCATGTCCGTTTCGATCTCTCCCGGAGCCACGGCGTTGACGCGCACGCCCAACGCCGCGAATTCGTTGGCCATCTCCCGCGTCAAGGCCGACAGCGCCGCCTTGGAGATGGAATAGGCGGAGCCCGCGAAGGGATGGATCATGTGCCCGGCGATGGAGGTCACGTTGACGATCGCGCCGTCGCCCTTGTGAAGCGCCGAGGCGAAGCCGCGCGACAGGCGCAGCGGCGCCAGGAAGTTGAGGTCGAAGACCTCCTGCCAGGCGTCGAGGTCGCCATTCAGACAGCCGAGCCGTTCCTTGAACGGCGTCTTGGGCGACATGCCGGCGTTGTTGACCAGGGCCTCCAGCCGCCCCTCGGGCAGGGCCGCGTTGGCTTCCTTGATGAAATTCTCCAGGCTTTCGACCTCCGACAGGTCCGTCGGAATATGGCAGGTCCATTGCCGGTCTCTCTTGCATTCTTCCGGCGTCGGGTCGCGCGAACAGGTGATGATGTGCCAGCCGCGCGCCAGGAAGAACCGCGCGGTCGCATGGCCGATGCCGCGGCTGGCGCCGGTGATGACCACCGTGCGCACGCGCCCGTCCGTTGCCGGTACCGGCCGGCTGTCTCCGCTCCCTGTCATGGCCAGGACGTTACGGCATAGACGGCCATGATTCCAGCGTCCAGTCCCTATCCCGCCGCCCGCCGGCGACATAGAATGGCGGCCATGTGCGCGCGTTATGAACTGTCGGCGAGCCCCCGCATGATCATGGAGCGGTTCAAGCTGGACGCTCCGCCGCCGGTGCCCAACAGGGATGACCTCAGGCCCACGGACCAGGCCCTGATCGTCGACCAAACGGGCGCGCGGCTGATGCGCTGGGGCTTGAGCGTTTCCTGGGACGGGAAGCCCCTGTTCAACGCCCGGGCGGAAACGCTCGATGCGAAGCCGACCTTTCGTCCCCTGCTGGAAAAGCGCTGCCTGGTGCCAATGACCGCCTACCTGGAGTGGCGCAGGCTGGAGGACGGCACCAGGCGCAGGAACCGGATCGCCCCGGCGACGGGGGCGCCCGCCGCCTTCGCGGGCCTTAGCGACGGCGAGGCTTTCACCATCGTCACCTGCGAACCAGCGCCCGCCGTCGCACACATCCACGACCGCATGCCGGTGATCCTGGACGCCGTCGACGCGAACGCCTGGGCGGACAGTGGTCGCCCGTTCGCCGATGTGAAATTTCTGCTGCATCCCTACGAGGGGGCCTTGATGTTCGAGGAACAGGTACCCGAGCGCGCACAGGGCGAGTTGTTCTAGTCGTCCTCGTCCTCGTCGTCGACATAGGGGAAGTCCAAGGCTCCGCCGCTCTCGTCGAAGGTCATGCGGTGGGCGACGCGTTCGCCGGTGTCGATGCCGCCCTGCGCGTACTGCACCAGGGTCGCCTCCACCACTTCGGCCACGAAGTCGCCGGTCACGGAGGCCAGCAGCATCTTGTCCGTGAGAAACGCCGGGTCGTAGATGATCCGCGCCAGGCGGCGGTGGTTGTCGTCGACGAAGCGGAACAGTCGGTTGATGAATTCCTTCTTCGCAAGGTAGGCGGGCATGAAGCGTACCGTATCGGCGAGCACGAGATAGACCAGATTGGGCATGCGTTCCGTACGCGGATCCTCCCCCAGCTTCTCCGCGATGTCGGCGAAATAGACGGCCTGCTCTTCTTCCAGTCCGCTGAGGGCGGCGGTCAGGATCCGGTGGTGGACCTGGGACATGGGGCGGGTCCTGTAGTTCTGTCTGTTTACCGCCAGGCTAACACGGCGGGCGGATGGCCACGCCCCCACCCCAAGCAATCGTCATGCCAGCCTGACTCAGGCCAGGCCGTGGTCGCGGATCAGCGCCAGGGCGCCGGCCACGGTGTTCTTCTTGGCGCCCGAGCTGTCGATCACGGTCCAGGTCATCTCGCCCACATCGGCCGCTTCCTGGCGGCGCGCGACCTCGACCCCGGCGTCGGACACGCTGGCCGTGCGGCCTCCAACACGGTCCAGGCGGACTTCCAGCGGCGCATCGGCCCACAGGCCCAGGAACGGCACCCCGGCCCTGTCGGCGACGGCCTTCACGGCGGCACGTTCCTCGGGCCGCAGGGACACGGCGTCGAACACCACCGACTGGCCGGCGGCGAGCGCGCGGCCGACCTCGTCGAAACAGGCCTCGTAGGTGCGGCGCGAGGCCTCCGGGGTATAGCTTTCCGGCGGCAGGCGGTCGAACAAATCGACCCCCGCCAAACGCTTGCGTTGCACGTCGGTGCGCACCACCCGCGCGCCCGGCGCCGCCCCCAGGTGCGGCGCCAGTTCCCGCGCCAGGCGGCTTTTGCCGCTGCCGGACAGGCCGCCGACGGCGATCATCACCGGCGGTGCGGGACGCAGGTATTCGAGCGCGCGGAAGAAATATTCGCGGGCGTGGCCGGCGCGGCGTCCGGCCTCGGCCGCGTCCTTGAGCACCGCCGCCTGCGACGCGCCGACATGCGCCCTCACGGCGGCGCGCATGGACAGGAACAGGGGCAGCAGGGCGAGACCCTCCGGGTCGCCACCGTCCGCCGGCGCGCGGTCCAGGTAGCGGTTGAGCACGATCGACGCCAGGCGGCGCAACCCGCGCAGGTCCAGGTCCATGAGCAGGAAGGCCAGATCGTAGAGCACGTCGATGCGCGAGAAGGCCTCGTTGAACTCGATGGCGTCGAACAGGGTCGGCCGGTCCTCGAACAGGCAGATGTTCCCCAGATGCAGGTCACCGTGGCAGTGGCGCACGCACCCGGCGTCGCGCCGCCCGTCCAAAAGGGCCGCCAAATGGCCATGCAGGCTGCGGGAGCCCGCAGTCAGTTCGTCCACGTCGGCCGCGCCGAACAGGTCGCCCCCGGCGGCGCGGAAACTGGCGTCGTTGTTGTCGACGATGGCCCGCACACCGGCGGCCCCGCCGTAATCGCGGACGACCTCGGCCGCCGCGTGGAACGCCTGGATGCGGTCGGCAAGGTCCTCCAGCAGCCGGCGGTTCAGCGCCCCGGCGTCGGCCAAGTGAGTGAACAGGGCGCCGTCGGCAAAGCGCCGCATCTCCACCACCCAGTCGATCGGTTCGCCCGCACCGCCGAGCGCCAGGTGCCCACCGCCCTCGTCGGTCACCGCCCGCACGCCCAGGTAGATGTCGGGCGCCGTACGCCGGTTGATGACGACCTCGGTTTCGCAGGCGGCGTGCCGGGCCTCGAGGGTCGAGAAGTCCAGGTAGGGGAAGCGGACCTGCTTCTTCAGCTTGTAGGCGCGCTCGCCGGCCAGGAACACATGAGACACGTGAGTTTCCTGATGGGCGACCTGCTCGCCGGGCGCAAGACGGTAGGCCGCCGGATCGGCGAGGAATTCGACGACGGCCTGCTGGTGGTCGACGGGCGCGGTTTCCTCTTCACCGCTCATCGGAACACCGCCCGCTCCTCCTCCAGGCCGTCCGGGTCCTCGTGAATGATAACCTCGGCGTTGGGATAGACGGCAAGCAGTTCCTCGGTCACCGCGTCGGTGACGTCGTGCGCCTGCAGAAGCGTCATGTCCGGGTCCATCTCCAGGTGCATCTGGATGAACACGTGCGCGCCCGATGTGCGGGTGCGCAGGTCGTGCATGCCGCGGACTTCCCGGTGGCGGGTGACGATCTCGCGGATGCGTGCGCGCTCCTCGTCCGCCAGTTCCTTGTCCATCAGGATGTCGAGGGATTGCTTGCCGATCTTCAGCGCGCCAATGACGATGTAGGTCGCGATCGCCACGGCGAACAGCGGGTCGGCGACCCGGATGCCGAATTCGGTGGCGATATAGAGAGAGGCGATGACGCTGCCGTTGATCAGCACGTCCGTCTGGTAGTGCAGGCTGTCGGCACTGATCGCGACCGAGCCCGAACGCCGCACCACATAGCGCTGGAACAGGACCAGGGCGATGGTGACGACGATGGAGAACACCATCACCGCATAGCCGATTTCCGTATGGGAAATGGACTTGGGATGGATCAGGCGTTCGCCGGCCTGAAGCAGCAGGAACGCGGCGGACCCGCAGATGAACGCCGCCTGCGCCAGCCCGGCCAGCGGTTCCGCCTTGCCGTGGCCGAAGCGGTGTTCGCGGTCCGCCGGCTGCAGCGCGTGGTGGATGGCGATCAGGTTGATGATCGACGCCAGCGCGTCGAGCATGGAATCGATCAGCGTCGACAACAGGCTGACCGATTCGGTCAAGGTCCAGGCCGCGAACTTGGTGCCGATCAGGACCAGGGCGACGCCGACCGAGGCGTAGGTCGCGAAGCGCATGAGGCGCGCCTCGGGGCTATCCAACCCGCCCGAAACGGCGACGGTCGCCGCCTGGGAGGCGGTGGCCTGATCGCTGATCGGGTTTTCCGTTTCGTCATTCACGGGAACAGCCGTTCCGTCTCCCAGCCGCTATCCGTGCAATGGTACACGATGCGTTCGTGCAGGCGAAAGGCGCCCTCGGTCCAGAATTCGATCCGCTCCGGCACGACGCGGAAGCCGGACCAGAATTCAGGCCTCGGCACGGCGCCGACATGGAACCTGGCGGTGAACTCGGCAACCCGCTTTTCCAAGTCGAATCGGGTCTTCATGGGCCGCGATTGTTTGGACGCCCAGGCGCCGATGCGCGACGAGCGATGACGGCTTGCGAAATAGGCGTCGGCCTCGGCCGCTTCGACGGGCTTGATCGGACCTTCGACGCGGACCTGGCGTTCCAGGGTCTTCCAATAGAAGCACAGTGCGGCGAAGGGATTTTCCTGCAACTCCCCGCCTTTGCGGCTTTCCAGATTGGTGTAGAACACGAACCCCTGGTCGTCGACATCCTTCAAAAGGACCATGCGCACGCTGGGCCGGCCCGCAGCATTCGCCGTGGCCAGGGCCATGGCGTTGGGGTTGCTGATCTCTTTGGCCTCCGCTTCGCCCAGCCAGGTCCGGAACTTCTCGATCGGGTCGTCCTTTGCCGGGCTGCGCGGCGGGGCATCGTCCTGGGTTTGCTCGTCCATGCCTTTTGGTTCCGCTTGGCAACGATGGTCAAAGGTCTGCCATAATCCTTTGACATGTTAATGTCCATGACCGCGGATACGGGATTTTAAGGGTTTTTTCGTCTAAAATGCAGGCGCCGCCGCGGAAGTTCGGACGGACGCACATTCGAAGAGGTCATCGAAATGAACATCATGAAATTCATCGGCGTTACGGTCCTGGCCGTGGCGCTGACCGCCTGTAGCTCGGACCAGGGCGAGAAGCAGACCGTGGGAACCCTGCTGGGCGCCGGCCTGGGCGCCCTGGCGGGATCGCAGGTCGGCGGCGGCAGGGGCCAGCTTGCGGCGGTCGCCGTGGGTGCCTTGGCCGGCGCCTGGCTCGGCGGCGAGGCCGGCAAGTCCCTCGACAAGGCCGACAAGGCCTATGCCCAGCGCACCGCCCAGGACGCGCTTGAATACAACAAGACCAACCAGACGTCTTCGTGGAACAACCCGGATTCCAAGGCCTCCGGCACCGTCACGCCGACGAAGACCTACCAGACCGCCGAGGGCCGCAACTGCCGCGATTACGAAACCTCGATCGTCGTCGACGGCAAGACCGAGAAGGCCACGGGCACCGCCTGCCGTCAGCCCGACGGGACCTGGCGGGTCGTCAACAACTGACCGCCGGACCTGCGGTCGCGAGCGGGCGGAGGCCGGGACTTCGATGAAGGACGCCTACAAGATCCTGGGCGTGGCCAAAGACGCCACTCGCGATCAGGTCAAGACCGCCTATCGCAAGGCGGCGCGCGAGCGCCATCCCGACTTGGACCCCGGCAACCCCTGGGCCGAGGACGACTTCAAGGAGCTGACCGCCGCCTACGAGGTGCTGTCCAACGCCGAACGGCGCCGGCAGTACGACGACGGCGAGATCGACGCCACGGGCCAGCCCATGGCCGGGCGGCGGACCACCGGCTACGACGCCAAGGGCCGGGCCAGGACCAAGCGCTGGAAGAAGGATCCGTTCGAAACCTTCCGCCACAAGAAGCGCCAGGAGAAGACGGTCAAGGTCGACGGCGCCAACGTCAATTATTCCCTGAAACTGACGGCCGCCGAGGCCAAGCAGGGCGGCACCCGGTTCATCAGCATGACCAACGGCAAGCGCCTGAAGGTCGCGATTCCCAAGGGCACCCGCGACGGCCAGGTCCTGCGCCTCAAGGAGCAGGGCATGCCCGGCATGGGCGGCGGCAAGCCCGGCGACGCGCTGGTCGTCGTCGCGGTGGAGGCGGACGGCCGCTTCCGCATCGACGGCCGAGACGTGCATGTTGAGGTCGCCGTGGGCCTGGCCGAGGCCGTGCTTGGTGGCAAGATCAAGGCCCCGACACTGACCGGCGAGGTCAGCGTGACCGTGCCGGAAAACGCCAACACGGGGACGGTGCTGCGCCTCAAGGGCAAGGGGCTGAAGGACGGGGAGAGTGGCGAGACCGGCGACCAGTTCGTGACCCTGAAGGTCGTCCTGCCCAGGAAGCCCGATCCAGAACTGCGCGCCTTCGTCGAGAAATGGACGAAGAAGACCGGCGCCCGCGCGTCCTAAGCCCCCCCGGAAACGCTTTTCAGGGCCGCCCCTTTTCCGTCCTGGCGGTCGTCGGAACCGCCGCTCCCGGGCGTTTCCAGAATGTCGGCGATGGGAAGCGTCATGGCCTCGGCATTGCGCCGGCGTAGACTGTCCAGATGCCCGCCCAGGGCCGCCTGCCAGCCGTCGGCCTGCAGGGTTTCATCGACGTCGTTCACGCCGAGGCCCAGGTCGCGATAGAGTTCGTAAAGCGTCGCCGTATGCAGGTCGCGGGCCAGCACCCAGCCGCCGCGCGACGTGCGCTCGGCATAGCCCTGGTCCCGCAGTTCCTCCAACAAGGGCTCCAGCACCGCAAGCGAGACCCGCGCCGCGCGCACCAGTTCGCGCCGGGCGGCGCCGCCGCCGTCGCGGCTTTTGGCGAACAGACAGGCCAGCACGGCCATGGCCGCGGTCAGCCGCGACGACGCCGAACCGCCGAGGTGCACCGGACGCCCGCCCGCCTCGCGCCATTCGGAAACGGTCGCCGCCAGGGTCGCGCCCAACAGCACCACGGCCCACGACAGGTACATCCAGATCAGGAAGATCGGAACCGCCGACAGCGCGCCGTAGATGTTCTGATACGTGGGGAAATGGGTCACGTAGAAGCCGAAGCCCTTGCGCAAAAGGGCGATCATCAGGCCCGCGGCAATCGCCCCCGTGACCGCTCCGGCAAGGGCCACGGGCCGGTTCGGGATGGTGACATAGAACATGGTCAGCAGCAGGATCATGATTCCCGTCGGCAGCAGTTTCGCGGCCCCGCCCAGCATGCCCGTCGCCGGATCGACCCCCAGCCACTGCGTCGCCGCGAAGAAATAGGCCGACAACGAGAAGCTGGCGCCCAGCAGCAGCGGGCCCAGGGTGATGATCGCCCAGAACACCAGGAGCCGCGGCCCCAGGCTGCGCGGGCGGGTGACCCGGAAGATGGTGTTGAGCGCCGATTCGATGGTGCCCAGCAGCAGCACCGCCGTCAGCGCCAGGGCGATGATGCCGACCGCCGACAGGGTCGCCGTGTTGCGCACGAACTTGTCGAAGTGCTCGCGCATGGATTCCGCCGCGTCGGGCAGGAAATTGGCGAACAGAACGTCCTGGAAACTCTCGCGCACGCCCTCGAACACCGGGAATGCGGCCAGCATGGCGAAGGCGATCGCCGTCAGCGGCACGGCGGCCAGAAGCGAGGTATAGCTGAGCGATGCCGCCATGCGCAGGCACTGGTCGCCCCGGAACCGCCGAAAGACGATCCCCAGTATGCCGCGCCACACGCGCCACTGGGCCTTCACGCGCCGCGCGAAGTCGCGGTTTTTCATGGCCCCGGAACCTCCCGTTGACGTTCCCGGCCCCATACTATATGGCATGGGGGTTCGGGCAAACCTCAACAATTTGCCCGGGCGCACACCCCGGTAATCCACCGGCGAACGATCCGGTTTCTGCAAAAAATTCGAGGAGACAGATGGCTTCTGTATTGCCCCTGATGTCCGGTAAGAAGGGTTTGGTCATGGGCGTGGCCAACGATCGCTCCATCGCCTGGGGCATCGCCAAGGCCGCGCACGACCAGGGGGCCGAACTGGCCTTCACCTATCAGGGCGAGGCCCTGCAGAAGCGCGTCACGCCGCTGGCGGCGAGCGTCGGCTCGGATCTGGTCCTGCCCTGCGACGTCACCGACATGGCCTCCGTCGACGCCGTGTTCGACGCCATCGCCGGGAAATGGGGCAAGCTGGATTTCGTGATCCACGCCATCGCCTATTCGGACAAGGACGAACTCAAGGGCGGGTATATCGACACCACTCTCGACAACTTCCTCAAGACCATGAACATCTCGTGCTACTCCTTCACCGCCGTGGCCCAGCGCGCGCGCAGGCTGATGACCGAGGGCGGGGCGCTTTTGACCCTCACCTACTTCGGGGCCGAGCGCGTGATGCCGCACTACAACGTCATGGGCGTGGCCAAGGCGGCGCTGGAAGCCAGCGTGCGCTATCTCGCCGAAGACCTGGGCAAGGAAGGCATCCGCGTGAACTCGCTGTCGGCCGGGCCGATGAAGACCCTGGCCGCGTCGGGCATCGGCGACTTCCGCTACATTCTCAAGTGGAACGAATACAACTCGCCGCTGCGCCGCAACGTAACGCTCGAGGACGTCGGCGGCGCCGGGCTCTACCTGGTGTCCGACATGGCGTCGGGCGTCACCGGCGAGACCCATCACGTCGACTGCGGCTACAACATCGTCGGCATGAAGGCCGTGGACGCGCCGGACATTTCCGTCGTTTAAATTCCCCTTTTCCGCTAAAAGGGGCGCCATGTCGCATAACACGTTCGGCCACCTGTTCCGCTTCACGACCTTCGGCGAAAGCCATGGGCCGGCGCTCGGTTGCGTGGTCGACGGCTGCCCGCCGGGGCTGAGCCTTTCCGAGGCCGACATCCAGGTCCACCTGGACAAGCGCCGCCCCGGCCAATCCAAGTTCACGACCCAGCGTCAGGAACCGGACCAGGTGAAAATCCTGTCCGGCGTGTTCGACGGCGTGACCACGGGCACCCCCATCGGCCTTTTGATCGAGAACGTGGATCAGCGCTCCAGGGACTATTCGGAGATTTCCGAGAAGTTCCGTCCCGGCCACGCCGACTACACCTACTGGAAAAAGTACGGCATCCGCGATTACCGGGGCGGCGGGCGGTCGTCCGCGCGGGAAACCGCCATGCGCGTCGCCGCCGGCGCGGTCGCGCGCAAGATCCTCGGCCCCGGCGTGACGATCCGTGGCGCCCTGATCTCCATGGGAACCAAGGAAATCGACCGCGCCCGCTGGGACTGGGCGGAAGTGGACAACAACCCCTTCTTCTGCCCGGACGCCCAGGCGGCCCGGGAGTTCGCGGATTATCTCGAAGGCATCCGCAAGGCGGGATCTTCCGTCGGCGGCGTGATCGAGGTCGTGGCCTCGGGCGTGCCCGCCGGGCTCGGTGCGCCCGTCTACGGCAAGCTCGACGCCGACCTGGCCTCGGCCATGATGAGCATCAACGCCGTCAAGGGCGTGGAAATCGGCAACGGCTTCGAGGCCGCGTGCATCACCGGTGAGGAGAACGCCGACGAAATCCGCGCGAAGGGCAACGACGTGGAGTTCCTGTCCAACAACGCGGGTGGCATCCTGGGCGGCATTTCGTCGGGCCAGGATGTCGTGTGCCGCTTCGCCGTCAAACCGACATCGTCGATCCTGACGCCGCGCAAGACCGTCACCAAGTCCGGCGAGGACACCGAGATTTCCACCAAGGGCCGCCACGATCCCTGCGTCGGCATCCGCGCCGTGCCCATCGGCGAGGCCATGATGGCCTGCGTCCTGGCCGACCACCTGCTGCGCCACAAGGCGCAGTGCGGATAGGCAGGCCGACTTTCCCTTTTCCTCCGCCCATCACCTGATCTCAAGAGACCGCCCCATGCGCATCATCGACATCTGCGAGGTCACCAAGCCGATCTCGTCGCCCATCCGCAACGCCTATATCGACTTCACCAGGATGACGACCAGCCTGGTCGCCGTGGTCACGGACGTGGAGCGCGACGGACGGCGCGTGGTCGGCTACGGCTTCAATTCCAACGGCCGCTACGGCCAGGGTGGACTGATCCGCGAACGTTTCCGCGACCGCATCCTGGAGGCCGATCCCAAGAGCCTGCTGAACGACGAAGGCGACAACCTGGACCCGCACCGCGTCTGGGCCGCGATGATGACCAACGAAAAGCCGGGCGGCCACGGCGAGCGGTCCGTCGCCGTCGGCACCATCGACATGGCGGTGTGGGACGCCACGGCCAAGATTGCGGGGCTGCCGCTGTTCCGCCTGCTGGCCCGGATGAAGGGCCGCGAGGCCGCCCCCAGGGTCTTCGTCTATGCCGCCGGCGGCTACTACTACCCGGGCAAGGACGATACGCAGCTCTGCGCCGAAATGCGGGGATACCTCAACCGCGGCTACACCGTGGTGAAGATGAAGATCGGCGGGGCGCCCATTGACGAGGACCGCCGCCGCATCGAGGCGGTGCTGGACGAGATCGACGGCGCGGCGCAGTTGGCGGTCGACGCCAACGGGCGGTTCGATCTGGAAACCGCCGTCGCCTACGCCAAGATGCTGAGGGACTATCCCCTGTTCTGGTACGAGGAAGCGGGCGATCCGCTCGACTACGCCCTGCAGGCGGGGCTGGCCGAGTTCTATCCCGGCCCCATGGCGACGGGGGAAAACCTGTTCTCCCACCAGGACGCCCGCAACCTGCTGCGCTACGGCGGCATGCGGCCCGACCGCGACTGGCTGCAGTTCGACTGCGCCCTCGCCTACGGCCTGGTCGAATACCTGCGCACCCTGGACGAACTGGACAAGGCGGGCTGGTCGCCGTCTCGCTGCGTGCCCCACGGCGGGCATCAGATGTCGTTGAACATCGCGGCGGGCCTGGGCCTGGGCGGCAACGAAAGCTACCCGGACCTGTTCCAGCCCTACGGCGGGTTCCCGGACACGGTGACGGTCGAGGACGGCCACATCGTCATGCCCGACCTGCCGGGCATCGGCTTCGAGGGCAAGGCGGACCTGATCCGGGAGATGCGGGCGCTCGCCGAATAGGCTTCCTCAGGCCGCCGCCTCGGCAAACGTCTTCTCCGTCCAGTGATCGTGCGGCATGGCGGCGCGGCGTTCGGCCAGCAGCGCGCGGGTCAGATTGCCGTTGCCCGCCTTGCGCGCGGCGTCGATGAGGATCAGGTCGAACAGGTCGCGCTGGGCATGGCTGCCGCCCATCTGCCATATCTCGTAGCGCACGGGGATCATGGACGCCGCCACGTCGTCGTAACGCCCGTCGCGATAGGCGATCAGGGCGTCGACCAGCGGCACGCCCAGGGCCTTCATGATCGGCAGGTTGCTGTCGTCCTCGGGTCCTTCGTAGGCGGCCATGAACTCGCGCATCTCGTGCACCTTTTCGTCGCCCACGGCGGCCAGGGCCAGGGCGTAGTGCAGGTCGACGAAGGTCAGAAGATGTTCCTCCGTCCGGCCGCGCACCTTGTCGGCGATCGGCCGCCAGCGGTCGCCCACGTCGATGCCCATGATCTCCAGCCGCTGCAGCAGCGAGGCCGCGTTGCAGAGGTCGAGATATTCCTCGCTCTCGGGTGCGGCGACATGGGCGTCGTACTGCGCCATGACGTCGCCCATGCGGCCCTGGTCCAGCATCATCAGAGCCTCGTGCCACCAGATATGGTTCTGGAAGTTGTTGGCCTTGGTCCAATGGGGGCGCAGGCGGTCGATCCAGGCCAGGCCGTCGGCCTGCCGGTCCTGCATCTCCATCACGTGGGCATAGGCATGGGTCGCCCAGGGGTCGTTGGGCTCCAGCCCGATGGCCGTCTCCGCCGCCGCCTGGGCGCGGGCGTAGTCGCCCGCCTCCTCGAAACCGAAGGCCTGCATGCCCTTGAGGTAGGAGAACCCGGGCACGTCCGCGTCCCAGGCCGGCATGATCCGGTTCACGGAATCGCGGAGCCGCCGCGCGTCGCCCGAATAGAAATTGGCGAAGTGGGCCAGGCGCGCGGCCAGGATGTCGCGCGGATGGTCGAGCAGGATATCCTCCCACACCATGGCCGCCCCCTCCATGTCGCGCGCGGTCCACAGGCCCGCGGCCTCGGCGTGCATCCGTTCGCGCGGCGTGGCGTCGACCGCAAGCTCCTGCGCCTTGGCGGCGGCCGCCTGCGCCTTGGGCACCAGCCCGCCCATGGCCATCAGCATCATGAAATAGGCCTTCAGGCAATGCGCCATGGCCATGTCGCCGTCGGCGGCGAACACGGATTTCAGGCGGTCGCCCGTATCGGGCGTCATGGACAGATAGCCGTCCATGACATGGTCGAAAGCCTGGGCGGCCTCCGCGCCGGCTGCCGTCAGTGTGAGGTCGCGTTTATCGGTGAAGATGGCCATGGTCAGATGCTCGATCCCGTGTATTCCGTTTTGCAGACGGGAAAATTACACCATATGGTCCTGGGACGCGACCGGGCACGAACCCGGTCCAACCAACAAAGCAGGAAGCCGACATGAAGCAGATGATTGAAACCGACGCACGCCAGGTCAAGCAATGGCTGGACGACGGCAGCGCCGTCATCATCGACGTCCGCGAGGCCGAAGAACTGGCCCAGGCCCGCGTGCCCGGCGCCCTGCACAACCCCATGTCGGGCTTCGACATGGAGATGCTGGCCGGGTTGGAG
>Ga0066644_10000086_pt1 | contig 53432 bp, 57 predicted proteins | sample CryGeyCG2114_020_FD_62735 | JGI IMG/M metagenome (GOLD analysis project Ga0066644, IMG submission 62735) | Groundwater microbial communities from aquifer - Crystal Geyser CG15_big_fil_post_rev_8/21/14_0.20 | ecosystem: Environmental > Aquatic > Deep subsurface > Groundwater | place: USA: Utah...
GATCGCCTGGCGCGCCGGCAGGACCACGTATTCGGCCGCCGTGCCCTGGGCGCGGCTGTGCTGTGCGCCGAAGATCCAGACCTTCTGGCCGGCGCGGGCCGAATGCACGCCCTCCCCGATCTTGTCGATCACGCCGGAGCCGTCGTTGTTGGGGATGATGGGCGAGAACCGGGCCAGTTCGCGGCCCGTGGCGCGGCGCTTCACGTCCGTCGGGTTGACCGCGGAATAGGCGATGCGGACGCGGACTTCGCCGGGTCCCGGCTCGGGATCTGGCAGTTCTCCGAATTGCAGGACATCCGCCGCCGGGCCGGCGCGGTCATACCAATAGGCGCGCATGGTTGGTTCCTCCTTGGAATGCTGATCGTCCGTCCCTGAGGGGCCGGAAACGGGCTTTCCCGAAAGTGGCGCGCGCGGCGCCATCTGGCAAGGAGGAGATGACGCCGCGCGTGGACCGCGCTCTCGCCCACCCGGCAGGAATTGCCCCTTCGGCGGCGGAATCTGCCGTCGGCGTTGCACCGCAGACGACCTATCGTATTGAAATATCGTAATTTTGATTGTGGCATGGGGTTTGAAACGGACTGCGCGACACCAGGATCGGGGCCAACCCCGGCGAAGGCGAACGTACAAGGAACGGGAAAAATGAATCCTCTGTTTATCGCAGCCACCGGTATGGTGGCCCAACAGCAACGCGTGGACGTGATCGCCAACAATCTGGCGAACATGAACACCACCGGCTATCAGCGGCGCCGGGCGTCCTTCAACGACCTGCTGTACGCGGACCAAAAGCGCCCCGACAGCAAGCACTCGCGCGCCAACGGCATCGTGCCCGGCGGCGTCAAGGCGGGTTCCGGCGTGCACGTGGCAAGCTTCTACCGCGTGGTCGAACAGGGCAACCTGAAGCAGACGGGCAACCCCTTCGATCTGGCCATCCAGGGCTCCGGCTACATGCCGGTGCAGCTCGCCAACGGGCAGACGGCGTATACCCGGGCCGGGGCCTTCCAGTTGGACCAGGGCGGGCGGCTGGTGACTCACGACGGCCTGCAGGTCGGCGGCGGCATCGCCATCCCGCCGGGCGCCGTCGAGGTCTCCATCAACAACTCGGGCGAAGTCCTCGCCTCGTTCGCAGGCCAGCCGCAGCCCCAGAACCTGGGACAGATCTCCCTGGTCCGCTTCCCCAACGAGGGCGGCCTGACCGCCGTGGGCGACAGCCTGTTCCAGGAAACGACCGCGTCGGGCGCGCCGCTGGTCGGCGTGCCGGGAACGGCCGGTTTCGGATCCCTGCTGCAGGGCTTCCTGGAGACGTCGAACGTCAACCCGGTGGAAGAGATCTCCAACATGGTCAAGGCCATGCGGGCGTACGAACTGAACTCCAAGGTCATCCAGACCGCCGACCAGATGATGTCGTCGCGGCCAGGTTAACCGACGGTAAACCTTATTCCGGGATACTCCGGACCCTGAGCCGCGGCAAAAAGACCGCGGTGCCACAACAAGGCCGTACGGGCGGCCCTAAAAACCGTATACGAAACGCTTCGTTTCGACCGATCCAAACGGCGGCGGGAACCCCAGAATGCGGGTTTCCGCCGTCATTGATTTTGGTCGCGGCGAACGCATCGCCGCCTTGGGACGGCGCGGTCGGCGAGGCGGCGATCCCATTGGACCCGCATCAATTACCCTATCCCGCCTGGAACACCAAAAACGCGCCGAAGGCGATGCAGGCGAAACCCGCCGCATGCATCCAGGTGAAGCTCTCCCCCAGGTAGAGCACGGAAAAGCCCGCGAACACGGTCAGGCTGATGACTTCCTGGATGGTCTTCAGTTCCGCCGCCGAATAAAGGCCGCCGTGGCCGTAGCGGTTGGCCGGCACGGCGAAGCAGTATTCGACGAAGGCGATGCCCCAGCTCACCAGGACGACCAGCCACAAGGCTTCCGACTTGAACTTGAGGTGTCCATACCAGGCGACCGTCATGAAGACGTTGGAGACGCAGAGCAGCAGGATCGGCGTCAGCGGCGCGAGGGAGATCGTGGGCATCGGGGCCTCTCGGAGAAGCGGGATCGGGAGCGCCTATTTGAGCCCAAGCGGCGCGCCGCGCAAGAGGCCGGTCAAGTGCAAGGCGTCAATTCCGTACAGGCGGGATCCAGCCTTCCGGGCCCCCGCCAGCCCCCAAGCCGCGCGTTCCCGGAACCTATGGCCAAGCCACATCCGGCGGCAGGGACATCAGGATCGCCTCGGTGTTGCCGCCGGTCTGCAGGCCGAAGATGGTGCCCCGGTCGTACAAGAGGTTGAACTCCACGTAGCGCCCGCGCTTCACGCGCTGGGCCTGCCGTTCGGCGTCGGTCCAGGTCTCGTTCATGCGGCGGCGCACGATCTCGGGGTAGACCGCGACGAAGGCGCGGCCGACGTCCTGGGTGAAGGCGAAATCGGCCTCCCAGTCGCCGGTATTGAGATTGTCGTAGAAGATGCCGCCGACGCCGCGCGGCTCGTTCCGATGCGGCAGGAAGAAATAGCGGTCGCACCATTCCTTGAACCTGGGATGGTAGGCGGAATCGTGCTTGTCGCAGGCGTCCTTGAAGGACGCGTGGAACCGTTCGGTATCCTCCGCCATCGGGAACACCGGCGTCAGGTCGCCGCCGCCGCCGAACCAGCCTTTCGTCGTGACGATCATCCGCGTATTCATATGCGCGGCCGGCACCAGCGGCGAATTGGGGTGGATCACCGTGGAGATGCCAGACGCCCAAAACCGGGGGTCCTCGGCCGCGCCCGGAATGCGGGCGCGGAATTCCTCGGAAAATTCGCCCATGACGGTCGACACGTTGACGCCCGCCTTCTCGAACACGCGCCCGCCCCGCATCACGGCCATGACGCCGCCACCGCCCATGCTGCCCGCGACATCGCCGGGGCGTTCCCAGGACTTGCGCTCGAACCGCCCGGCCGGGCGCGCGCTGGTGCCGTTGGGGCCGGTGACGTCGTCCTCGACGTCTTCCAGCGCCTTGCAGAAGTCGTCGCGCAGCCTCTCGAACCAGGCCTTGGCCCGCGATTTGTGGGCGTCGGAGAAGTCGGCGGCGGGGGATGCGTCGGTCATGGGTTTCCGGTCTCTTCAGGGATAGGCGCCGAGGCGGTCCAGCGCCGTCGCCAGCACCATGGCCGCACTGGCCGCAAGGTTCAAGGACCGTGTGCCGGGCGCCAGGGGAACCCGCACCCGCCGATCGGCCGCGGCGTGCACGGCCTCGGGCACCCCGGCGCTTTCCCGCCCGAAAAGCAGCACGTCGCCCGCGGCGAAATCGAACTCGGGCAGGCGGGTCTCGGCGCGGGTGGTCAGCAGCACCAGTCGCCGGTCCGCCAAGGCGTCGCGAAACCGCGCCCAGGAGGCGTGTCTCGTCATCTCCAGGCGGTCCAGATAGTCCATGCCGGCGCGCCTCAGGCGCGCGTCTGACAGCACGAAGCCGCAAGGCTCGATGATATGCACCGGAACGCCCAGGCAGGCGGCCGTGCGCATGACCGCCCCCGTGTTCTGAGGGATGTCGGGTTCGAACAGGGCGATATCGACGGGCCTGGGCATGACCGCCCCATGAAGGGCCGGAAAGGCCCGGTTTGCAAGCTCTTCTCAACAGTTAGCGCTTGCCTGAAAGCCCCTCACGACATAAGGTCTCGCCGGTCCGTGCGGGCGTCATGCGTCCGCACGTTCCGTGACGGAAGGACGACGATCAGCCTTCCGTTGCCTCTTGTTCGCCGGTTTCGTAGATTCGGCGACGAGTTCGGGGGCCGTCCGGGTCCGAGACCATCCGGGCCGGGGCGGCGAACAGCAAGATCAAGACACCTTAATTAAGGGGAAGTGCTTATGAGCGACACGGCGAGCACCCCGCCATCAGCCGAAATCGACGAGCAGACACGCCGCGATTTTCTATTGGTTTCGACGGCCACCGTCGGCGCGGTCGGTACCGCGTTGTCCCTGTGGCCGTTCATCAACAGCCTCAATCCCGCGGCCGACACGCTGGCCCTGGCGACCACCGAAGTGAACCTGGCCCCCATCAAGGAAGGCCAGAGCATCACGGTCGTCTGGCAGGGCAAGCCGGTATTCATCCGGCATCGCACGGCGGCCGAGATCGAACAGGCGAAAAAGGACGACGCGGCGGCCCTGCCCGATCCGGCCAAGGACGCGGACCGCGTCAAAAAGGCCGACTGGCTGATCATGGTCGGCGTGTGCACCCACCTGGGCTGCATCCCGCTGGGCCAGAAGGAAGGCGAGCCGAAGGGCGAGTTCGGCGGCTGGTTCTGCCCCTGCCACGGATCGCACTACGACACCTCGGGCCGGATCCGCAAGGGCCCGGCGCCTCAGAACCTGCATGTGCCGAGTTACGAGTTTACCTCGGACACCCAGGTCGTGATCGGGTAACGGGGGACGCCATGAGCGAACAACATTCGACAAGCAAATTCATGCAGAACGGCGTCGTGAAGTGGATCGAGCACCGGATGCCGATCTTCAGCTTCATCGATCATTCGGTCGGCTCCGGCTATCCGGCGCCGAAGAACCTCAGCTACTGGTGGAACTTCGGTTCCCTGGCCGGCCTGGCCCTGATCATCATGATTGTGTCGGGCATCGTGCTGGCCATGCACTACACGCCGCACACGACGCTGGCCTTCAATTCCGTCGAGCGCATCATGCGCGACGTCAACGGCGGCTGGCTGATCCGCTATCTGCACATGAACGGCGGCAGCTTCTTCTTCTTCGCCGTGTTCATCCACATCTTCCGCGGCCTCTATTTCGGGTCCTACAAGTACCCGCGCGAACTGCTGTGGATCATCGGCGTGCTGATCCTGCTGGCCATGATGGCGACGGCGTTCATGGGCTACGTGCTGCCCTGGGGCCAGATGTCCTACTGGGGCGCCACGGTCATCACCAACCTGTTCTCGGCCGTGCCCTGGGTGGGCGACAGCATCGTGACCCTGCTGTGGGGCGGCTTCGTCGTCGACAACCCGACGCTGAACCGCTTCTTCTCGCTGCACTACCTGATGCCCTTCGTCATCCTGGGCCTGGTCATCGTGCACATCTGGGCGCTGCACACCTTCGGGTCCAACAACCCGACGGGCGTCGACGTGAAGGGCCCGCAGGACACCATCCCGTTCCATCCCTACTTCACCATCAAGGACCTGTACGGGATGGGCGTATTCCTGCTGATCTTCTGCTTCTTCGTGTTCTTCGCGCCCAACTACTTCGGAGAGGCCGACAACTACATCCCGGCCAACCCGCTGGCGACCCCGCCGCACATCGTGCCGGAATGGTACTTCCTGCCGTTCTACGCGATCCTGCGCGCGTTCACGAACGACTTCGTCCTGTATTGGCCGATCTCCTGGCTGATGACGGCGAAGCTGGCGGGCGTGATCGCCATGTTCGGCTCGGTCATCCTGCTGGCCCTGGTGCCCTGGCTGGATACCTCCAAGGTGCGCTCGGCCCGGTTCCGGCCGGTCTACAAGTGGTTCTTCTGGATCTTCGTGCTCGACTGGCTCGTGCTCGGCCTGGTCGGCGCCCATCCGCCGGAAGGTGCGTGGGTCCTGATCGGTCAGATCTCGACGGCCTACTACTTCGCCCACCTTCTGGTGATCCTGCCCATCCTGGGCGTCATCGAACGGCCGCTCGCCCTGCCGGAGAGCATCTCGGCCTCGGTCACCCAGCCCGCGGAGTAAGGACCATGATGAAACCAACCATCAAGACCGCCTTCGCGGCTTTCGTTACCGCTGCCGCCGTGTCCGCCGTGGTGCTGGGGACCGCCCCGGCCCAGGCCGCCGGCAACGTCGCCACGCCGGCGGTTCAGGACTGGTCCTTCAAGGGCCTGTTCGGGACCTTCGACCGGGCGTCGGCGCAGCGCGGCTACAAGGTGTACAAGGAAGTCTGCTCGGCCTGCCATTCCCTGAACCTGATCAAGTTCCGGAACCTGCAGGATCTCGGCTTCTCCGAAGCCCAGGTCAAGGCGCTGGCGGCCGAGTACGAGATCCAGGACGGCCCCAACGACGACGGCGAGATGTTCACCCGCAAGCGGACGCCGTCCGATCCGCTGCCGGCGCCGTTCGCCAACGAAAAGGCCGCCGCCGCCGCCAACAACGGCAAGGCTCCGCCGGACCTGTCGCTGATCACCAAGGCGCGCGCCCAGGGCGGCGATTCGGTGATCAAGGTCTCCTTGAAGCACCCGGGCGGGTTCACCCTCGGCGCCGACTACGTCTATGCCCTGCTGACCGGCTACGGCGAGCCTCCGGCCGGCGTCGAAGTGCCGGACGGCGGGAACTACAACAAGTACTTCCCGGGCGGCGTCATCGCCATGGCCTCGCCGCTGGCCGCCGACGCGGTCGAGTTTTCCGACGGCACCAAGGCCACGGTGGCGCAGATGGCGCACGACGTGACCATGTTCCTCTCGTGGGCGGCCGAACCGGAACTCGAGGCGCGCAAGCGGCTCGGCGTCAAGGTGATGCTGTTCCTGCTGGTGCTGACGGGCATGCTGTTCGCCCTCAAGCGCAAGATCTGGTCGGACATTCATTAAGCCGGAACTGACCGCCGCAAACTCACCGCGGCGTTGGGATGGTGCGGTCGGCAACGCCGCGGTCCCACAGAACCAAACGAAGAAAGGCCCCGGAGATTTCCGGGGCCTTTCTTCGAGAAGAATCTTTGTCTGCGCAAATCAACCTGCGCGGGCCTGAGTTCGGCCCGCTTCGGGATTTGCGACTAGAGAAAATCCTCGATGAACCCCCGGATCACGCTGTCCAGGTCCGTGTCCTCGGGGCAGCCCAGGGACCTGGCCTTCGCGTCGTCCATGCGGAGCGGCCAGGAGCCGCAGATGGCTTCCACGCTCTCGTCCCGCTTGCGGGTGATGGGACCCAGCTTGATGCCGTCCTCGGCGGCGACGCGCTCCAGCGCCTCGATCATCTCCGCCACCGCATAGGCCTTGTTGGGCAGGGCCACGGTGCGGTCGGGGCCGATGGCGGCCCCGTCGGCCTCGTGCACCGCCAGGAACCCCTCGAACGCGCTGCGATAGCCCAGCAGCATCATGTAGAAGCCGTCGTGCACGGGCAGGACGTGCTCCTTCCCCTGCAGCGGTTCGCGGAAGATGCCGGAGGCCCAGCCCGAGGCGGCCGCGTTGGGCGCGCCCGGGCGGATCACGATGGTCGGAAGCCTGACTGTTCTGCCGTCGATGAAGCCCTTGCGGGTATAGTCGTTGATCGCCAGTTCGCCGAACGCCTTGGTCATGCCGTAGGTGGTCTGCGGGGTGTGGCGGGTCCAGTCGTCGACCTCTTTCGGCAGGTCCGGGCCGCCGAACACGGCGAGGGAGGACGAGAACACCAGGCGGAGTGCCGAGCCCCGGGCGCGGGCCGCGTCCAGGATGTTCAGCCCGCCCATGAGGTTGACCCGCATGGCCATGTCGAAATCCTTCTCGCCGCCCGCCGAGACCACGGAGGCGAGGTGGAACACCGACACGTCGTCGCGGTCGACCAGGGCCGCGACCGTGGCCTTGTCGGAAATATCGCCGGCCGCCGTGGTGACCCGCGCGCCCTTGCCTTCCTGGGGAACCCAGGAAAAGGGCGTCACGGGCACCAGATGGTCGAACAGCTGGATTTCGTCGACCTCGGCCGATTTGCCGTCGGGCCCGCGCAGTTCGCCGCGCTTGAGGATCGCCTTGGCGATCATCTGGCCGAGGAAGCCGCAGCCGCCGGTGATCAGCACCTTCATGGGTTAACCCCTTTCATGACCCGAACCCGCCGTCCGCCGCCTATTCCAACGGCGTCAGGCCGGATTTCTCGATCACGCGCCGCACGCTCGGCCGTTCCTCGACCCGCCTGGCGAGCGCCCAGAGCGCCGGATAGGCCGCGTCCGTCTTGGGCTCGACGCGGAGTCCCCAGCGCGCGTGGATCCAGGCCAGGATGTCGGCGAGCGTCATCTTGCCGCCGACGAGCCAGCCGCCGCCTTGTTCGGCCCAGCCGTTGGTGCGTTCCATGGCGGCGTGCCAGTTGGTCCGCCCCCGCTCCTTAAGGTCGGCCTGCACCGACTCGTCGTCGTGGAAACGGAACGGCCGCAGGTACATGGCGAAGGCCGGGTGTTCCTGGGACGCCATGAAGTTCAGGCACATGACCATGCGGCCGTAATCCCAGCTGTCCGGCGCGGGGATCAGGTCGCTTTCGTACCTGTTGGCGGCCCAGAGCATGATGGCGACGCTTTCCGTCATGATCTCGCCCGCGTCGTCGATCAGCGACGGCACCTGATTGCGCGGGTTCACCTTGCGGTAGTCCTCGGAATAAAGCGTGTCGTCGTCGACTTTGATCGCATCGAAGTCGGCGCCCACGTCCTCGAGGACGACGAAGGGTCCCATGGCGCAGGAACCGGGGCGGTAGTAGAGCTTCATGACTGTTTCTCCGGATAGAGTTGGGCGAGCCCGTCCGCCGAGGCGGGCGCAACGCCGCGCTCGGTAATGAGCCCGGTGACGAGGCGGGCGGGCGTGACATCGAAGGCGTAGTTGGCGGCGGGCGAGCCGTCGGGGGTGACGGTGACGGTGACGATCTCGCCGCCGTCGGTGCGCCCGGTCATGCGGGTCACCTCGTCGGCCGAGCGCTGCTCGATGGGGATGTGGTTGAGGCCGTCCGTCAGCGTCCAGTCGATGGTCGGTCCCGGCAGCGCGACGTAGAACGGCACGCCCGTGTCGTGGGCCGCGAGCGCCTTCAGGTAGGTGCCGATCTTGTTGCACACGTCCCCCGACGCCGTGGTGCGGTCCGTGCCGGTGATGCACAGGTCGACCATGCCGTGCTGCATCAGGTGGCCGCCCACGTTGTCGGCGATCACCGTGTGCGGCACCCCGTGCCGGCCCAGTTCCCAGGCGGTCAGGCTGGCGCCCTGGTTGCGCGGCCGGGTCTCGTCGACCCAGACGTGAACATCGATCCCCGCGTCGTGCGCCTTGTAGACGGGGGCCAGCGCCGTGCCCCAGTCGACGGTGGCGAGCCAGCCGGCGTTGCAATGGGTCAGCACGTTGACGGGGCCGGACTTGCCCTTCTTGTCCCAGGCCGACTCGATCAAGGGCTTGCCGTGATCGCCGATGGCGGAACAAATGGCCACGTCCTCGTCGGCGATGTCGGCGGCGCGGCTGTACGCCGCTTCCGCCCGCTGATTGGCAGACAAGGGTGCCAGCAGCGTCCGCATCTCGTCCAAGGCCCAGCGCAGGTTCACCGCCGTCGGCCGCGTCGCCAGGAGGGTAGTATAGGCCGAGGCCAGGGCGGCGTCGGACGGGTCGGCATGCATGGCCAGCGCCATGCCGCAGGCCGCCGTGGCGCCGATCAGCGGCGCGCCGCGCACCCACATGTCGGCGATGGCGCGGGCCGCGTCGTCTACGGTTTCCAGACGCCGGGTGACGAAGGCGAAGGGCAGGCGCGTCTGATCGATGATCATGACGGCCCAACCGTTCTCGGCCGGCCAGATGGTGCGGTAGGGGGTGCCGTCAACCTTCACAGGACCGCCTTCCCCGTTACGATTCCGACAGCGCTTCGGTGATGCAGAGGTCGCGCGTGCAGCCGCCGTCCAATGCCTTTCTCGCCTCGGCATAGAGGGGAGAGTCGTAATAGGCCGCGGCGACGTCCCAGTTCAGGTGCTCGATCAGGGCGACGCGCGTCTGCGGGAAACCTTCCAGGGTCTCGACCCGGCCGCCGCGCACCAGGGGGCGGGCGCCGACCGCCTGGATCGCCGGCGTCGCCTTGGCCACGTAGGCCGCCATCTTGTCCGGATCGTGGATGGTCATATGGGCGCCGATCCAGTAGGCCACGGGCCCCGCAGTCTCGCCGCGCGGCTGAGGATCCTCGACGCCCTCGACGATGAAGGTGTCGCGTTCCACCGCGCCGCCCAGGATATGGGAATGGGCGTCCTCGTAGGCCGGGGAATGGTAGGTCTTGAGCGCCGTGTCGAAGTCCGGGAACTCGATCAGCACCACGCGGCCCTGCTCGTATCCCTCCAGCGACTTGACCCGCCCGCCGCGGGCCAGGAACGCACCGCCGCCGGCACGGATGGCGGGGCCCGCCTTCTCGGCATAGGCCTTCATCTTGTCGGCGTCGTGAATCCGGATGCGCAGGCTCATCCAATAGGCCTTGGGCATGTCTCTCTTCTCCTTGGGCGGTCGCTATTTCAACACCCGGCCGGCGATGGCGGCGAGCTTTTCCTTCATGTCCGGGTCGCGGGCGTCGGGCGCCGTGATGATGGCATGCTCCAGCGCCGTGTGACAGCCGTGGGAACAGACCTCGGCGCGACCCGCCAGCTTGGGCGCAACCTGCTTGACCAGGGCCCGGCCCTTCTCGGCGTTTTCCAGCAGCACCTTGATGATGGCCTCGACGCTGACATGATCGTGGTCGGGATGCCAGCAGTCGTAGTCCGTCACCATGGCCACGGTGGCGTAGCACATCTCGGCCTCGCGGGCCAATTTGGCCTCGGGCATGTTGGTCATTCCGATCACGTGACAACCCCAACTGCGATAGAGGTTGCTCTCGGCCACGGTCGAGAACTGCGGCCCTTCCATGGCCAGGTAGGTGCCGCCGCGCACGGCCTGGATGCCGACCTCGCGGCAGGCTTCGTCGACGGCGTCGCCCAGGCGCCCGCACACCGGATGGCCGAAGCCCACGTGCGCCACCAGGCCGGGTCCGAAGAACGATTTCTCGCGGCTGATCGTGCGGTCGATGAACTGGTCGGCGATCACGAAAGTGCCGGGGGCGAGTTCCTCCTTCAGCGAGCCGCAGGCGGAGACGGAGAGGATTTCCGTCACCCCGGCGCGTTTCAGGGCGTCGATGTTGGCGCGGTAGTTGACGCCCGTCGGATGGATGCGGTGGCCGCGGCCGTGGCGCGGCAGGAACACCATCCTCTGGCCCGCCAGTTCGCCGAACAGAAGCTCGTCCGACGGCGCGCCGAACGGGGAGGCCACGGCTTCCCAGCGCGTGTTCTCCAGGCCGTCGATGTCGTAGACGCCGCTGCCGCCGATGACCCCGATGACGGGCGGCGTTCCGGGTTCGGTCATGTTCCCTATATCCCCTAGCCCGCCAGGTGTTCGTCGAACAGGCGGAAGGTGCGGATGCTGGCGACCTGGGCCGCGTGGGGATTGAACGACCCCCGCATGTCGCAGTGGAAGCCGTGATCGGCGTCATAAAGGTGGACCGGGCATTCCGGATGGGCCTTGGCGATCTTGTCCACGTCGGCGAGCGGAATCCCCTGGTCGCGCCTGCCGAAGTGCAGGATGGTCGGGCAATTGGGCTGCTCCGCCACGTAGGGCAGGATGCCGCCGCCGTAGTAGCAGGCCGCGGCCTGGAAATCCAGGCGGCAGGCGGCCGCCCAGGTGACGACCCCGCCCCAGCAGTACCCGGTGATGCCGACACGGCCGGCTTCCGCCGCGACTTTCCGCGCCGCCTCCACGTCCAGGATGACGTTGTCGAAATTGGCGTTGCCGTTGTCCTTCATGACGCGCCCCTTGGCGATGTCGTCGGGCGTGTAGCCGACGTCGAAGCCCTTTTCGAAACGGTCGTACAGGGCCGGCGCCACGGCCAGATAGCCGACCTCGGCGAAGCGGTCGCAGAGGTCGCGGATGTGCTCGTTGACGCCGAAGATTTCCATAATGACGACAATGCCGCCCTTGGGTTTGCCTTCCGGATCGGCGCGGTAGCCCGACAACTGGAAGCCGTCGCCGGCGGTCAGCGTGATGTCCTTGCCCATGGTGATCCTCCCGGGGATTGGTCGTGCGGGTGCGGGCAGCCTAGCGTATGCGTCCGACCGGAAGAAGACCAAACCGCAATCACCCTGTTACGACATTTTTGATTGAAAAATTGACCTGGGTTAGTACTAATTATTTAAAGTGCTCATAGGGGGAGATCTGAAATGAAAAGAGCATTGCTGCTGGTCTTCGTCGGACTTGTGCTGGCTGCCTGCCAGACAACAAGTGCACGGACAATCAACAAGTTGTCCTCTCAGTCCACGGAGAAAGTCATCCTTGTCATGCCGACGGATGTCGAACTTTCGGAACTGCACGCGAGTGGTCTGACGACGCCGCACGCAGAATGGACCGAGAATGCACGTAAACATATCGATGACGCGCTTCGCAATGAATTGACGACGCATAACGCAAGGCTGATTGATTACACCAAGACGGCCGATGATGAAAAGCGGACGAGCACACAGGCCCAGTTGCAGAAGCTGCATGGTGTCGTGGGCGCCACGGTCTTCATCAACCATTTCAACCCCAACGGCAAACTGCCAGCGAAGAAAGAGAAGTTCGACTGGTCGCTGGGGCCGCAGGCCAAGGTTTTGAAACAGCGACACAATGCGGACTACGCCCTGTTCGTTTATGTCCGGGACAGCTATGCCACCCCCAGCCGGGTCGCAGCTCAAGTCATCGGCGCGCTGCTGGGCGTTGGCATCCAGGGTGGTGTTCAGTTCGGGTTCTGCAGCTTGGTAGACCTGAATTCAGGCGATATCGTCTGGTTCAACTACCTAGCCCGCGGTCACGGCGATCTTCGCACTCAAGAACCCGCAGTGGAAAGCGTCAAAGAACTCCTTCTGAATTTCCCGACGTAAGGCCGGACGCGTGTGGAAAGCGGCTGCATTCGTCGTCTCAAGTCTGCTGCTCGGCGGCTGCGTCACGGGCGGGTCCGGCGCACCCAAACTGACCGCCGACCAGATTGACCAAAAGGTCGAATCCGGCGATGTCGACATGCAGACCTTGGATTCCATTGTCGATACCTATGAGGCCGGCGGCGACGTCTATGGCCTTGAGGGTCTGGAAGCCGGATACCGTCCCGCGCTGACCTCGGACGAGGCGGGGATCTGGATGCGGATGGAAAAGCTTGAAAGTTCCTTCAAGACATCCGGGGGCCGGGTGCTGCGTTCCGATATCAATACCTACGTGAAGACGGTCGTCTGCAAGCTCGCTGGACCGTTCTGTGGTGACATTCGGATCTATATCATCGACGAACCGGTCCCCAACGCATCCATGGCGCCTAACGGCATGATGTTGGTCCATACAGGCATCCTGCTGCAATTCCGCAACGAATCCCAGTTGTCTGCCGTCCTTGGGCACGAAATCGGCCACTACCTGCGCCGCCACAGCCTGCAACGCATTCGGCAAGCCGTTCAGATCGGCGATGCGGCGACCATTTTCGGGATGCTCACCGGTGGCATCGGCAGCATGGCCGCCGCCATCTTCACCCACGGCACGCTCAGCGCCTACAGCCGCGACCATGAACGCGAAGCGGACAAATTCGGCGCTCTTCTGCTGCAACGGCACGGCTATTCGATCCGCAGTGCGTCGGGCGTCTGGGATCAATTCATACGCATCGAAAACGCCAAAATAGATGACGACAAGGAAAAATACGAAGGCGATGAGGACGTGGAAGTCAGCAAGGGTGGCTCCTTCTTTTCCTCCCACCCCGGGCATAAGGAGCGCCGGGACACCATGCGCGTGCTGGCCGATAGGATCCAGGCCGGCGCTGGCCCTTACGCCGACGGGCGCAAGGAATACTGGGCGATTCTGAAGAACTACCGGCTCGATTTGCTGGAGGACGAAGTCAACCGCAACAAGCCGGCGCAGACGCTCGAGCTTCTCAAGATACTGGCCGAAGACCCGGAATCCCTCGGCGAACTCAAATACGTCGAGGGTGAAGTGTATCGACGGCGACGCAAGGACGGCGACATGGAAAAAGCGCTGGCGCGCTACCAGGAGGCCCTGAAACTCGACGGATATCCCGCCAAGCTGCACCGGGCCATGGGAACTGTTCTGTCCCGATTGGACCGGCCGACGGAGGCCAAGGAGGCGTTTCAAAAATACCTCGAAGCCGCTCCCGATGCCCCGGACAACAAACTCATCAGACAAATGGTCAATATAGGAAGCTGAATATGAAACGGATCCTTTTCGTCCTTGCCATGTGCCTTGGCGCATCCGCCTGCGTGTATACGCACATCGAAGCCAAGCCCCAAACCGTCGCGGGGGCGTTCCACGTGAACACGCCGGTTGAATGGAACCAGCGCGATCAGGAAAAGATGACCGTTTGGACGATTGATGGACAAGGCCTGCAACTGCTTGGGTTCGTCAACGGAATCGATGACGGTCAGGTCCTGTATCCCGGCGGTCAGCCGGACATTATCGATAAGCTTCCGAAATTCGACAAGAAGATGTCCTTGCCCGAAATTCGTGAGCTGTTGCTGAACAGCATTGAAGCATCGAGCCTGGAAGATGTGCGCGAAGAACGGTTCGAGCCAGCGAAATTCGGCGGCGAGGACGGGTTCCGCCTGCAATACCGGGCGGCTAGCAAGCAAGGGCTGGAATACCGCGGCATGCTGGTCGGCGCTGTCCGCAACGGCAAGCTGTGGTTCGTCCAATACGCGGGAACGGACCTTTACTATTACGAAAAGGCGCTCCCGGCCGTCGAGGAAATCCTCAACTCCCTGAAGTTCATCTGACGACGGGGAACGCTCCTACACGTTGAACCGGAACAGCATGACGTCACCGTCCTGGACCACGTAGTCGCGGCCTTCCTGGCGCATCCTGCCGGCTTCCTTGGCGCCCTGCTCGCCGCCGAGCGCGATGAAGTCGTCATAGGCGATGGTTTCGGCGGCGATGAAACCGCGCTCGAAATCGCCGTGGATGACGCCCGCCGCCTGGGGCGCCCTGGTGCCCTTGTGGATGGTCCAGGCGCGGGCCTCCTTGGGCCCCACGGTGAAGAAGGTGATGAGCCCCAGAAGCTCGTAGCCGGCGCGGATCACGCGGGCCAGGCCCGTTTCCTCCAGGCCCAGGCTTTCCAGGAATTCCCTCTTCTCCGCCGGATCGTCGAGCTGCGCGACCTCGGCCTCGATGGCGGCGGAGATGACGACGCTGCCCGCCCCCTGGGCCTTGGCCATTTCGGCGACCCGGTCCGACAGCGCGTTGCCCGTGGCGGCCGAGCCCTCGTCGACGTTGCACACGTAGAGCACGGGCTTGGCGGTCAAAAGCTGCAGCATGCGGAAGGCCCTGCCCTCGCCGTCCTTCAACTGGACCTTGCGCGCCGGCTGGCCGTCGCGCAGAAGCGCCAGGCAGCGGTTGACGATGTCGAGCTGCCGGGCCGCCTCCTTGTCCTGGCCGCGCGCCTTCTTGGTCAGCGCATCCACCCGCTTTTCCAGACTTTCCAGGTCGGCCAGCATCAGTTCCGTTTCCACGGTCTCGGCGTCGCGCACGGGATCGACGGTGTTTTCCACGTGGATCACGTTGCCGTCCTCGAAGCAGCGCAGGACATGGCAGATCGCCTCGACCTCGCGGATATTGGCAAGGAACTGGTTGCCCAGGCCCTCGCCCTTGCTGGCGCCGCGGACAAGGCCGGCGATGTCGACGAATTCAAGCTGCGTCGGCACGATGGCGGCGGACCTGCCGATGGCCGCGATGCGGTCCAGGCGCGGGTCGGGCACGGCGACGCGGCCGGTATTGGGCTCGATGGTGCAGAACGGGAAGTTGGCGGCCTCGGCCTTGGCCGTCGCCGTCAACGCATTGAAGAGCGTCGACTTGCCCACGTTGGGCAGGCCGACGATGCCGCAGTTGAAGCCCATCTTCGTCCTTCTTTTCCTTGAGTATCAGCCGGCTTCGTCAGGGCGCGGCGCGGTGGGTCCCGGTGATTTTTCCCTGGGCGGCTTAAGGGCGAGCGCCACCCGGTTCTGGAACCCGGCGTCGTCGCCGGCGACCAGCAGGTCCGCGTTGTCGGCGACGGCCTCCAGAAGCCTGTCCCGCCACTGAAGCTCCTCCTTGGAGAAATCCTTCAGCACGTGGCCGATCACCTGGTCCTTGTCGCCGGGATGGCCGACGCCGATCCTGATTCTGCGAAAATCGGGGCCGATGTGCGCCTGGATGTCGCGCAGGCCGTTGTGGCCCGCGTGGCCGCCGCCCCGCTTGACCCGCAGCTTGCCCGCCGCCAGGTCCAGCTCGTCATGGAACACGACGAGGTCGGCCGGTTTCAGCTTGTAGAAAGCCATGGCCGCCTGCACGGCGCGGCCCGATTCGTTCATGTAGGTCAGCGGCTTGAGGATCAGGACCTTTTCGCCGCCGATCACGCCCTCGGCCAGGTCGCCGTGAAACTTGCTCCGGAAGGGGCCCAGCCGCCAGCGGCCGTGGATCGCGTCCACGGCCATGAAACCGACGTTGTGCCGGTTGTCGCGGTAGGATGGACCCGGGTTGCCGAGCCCCACCAGAAGCAGCATGGAACGTCCTCCCCGGAACCGATCCGGACGAGAGGATTACTCCTCGCCGCCCTCCTCTTCGCCTTCCTCTTCCTCTGCTTCGGCGGCCTGTTCGGCTTCCGCCTCGGCCTGGGCTTCGGCGGCCTCGTCCTTGACCACCGTCGGCGCGGAGATGGTGACCAGCACGAAATCGCGGTCGGTGATTGTGGGCTTCACGGTGTCCGGCAGGTGGGCGTCGGAAATGCGCAACGCATCGCCGATATCCAGCCCTTCCAGGGACAGGGTGATCATGTCCGGGATGTTCTCCGGATCGCAGCGCACTTCCACTTCGTGGCGGACGACGTTCAGCACGCCGCCGCGCTTGAGGCCGCGGCACTTGGCTTCGTCCTCGACGTGGACCGGGATCATGACCGTGACGCGCGTCCCTTTGCCGACGCGCATGAAGTCTACATGCAGCGGAACGTCGGTCACGGGATGGAACTGCACGTCGCGCGGCAGGACACGGTGGGTGTCGTTGCCGACCTTGAGGTCCATGAGCATGGAGAAGAAGCCGGCGTGATGCAGGTGCTGCATCAGTTCGACGGGTTCGACGGAAACCAGGATCGGATCCTTGTGATCCCCGTAGATCACGGCCGGAACGCGGCCGGACCGGCGGGTTGCGCGGGCTGCCCCCTTGCCTGCCCGATCGCGGGGTTCCGCCGTCATGGTGGTGTTACCAGACATGGCATAACTCCGTATCAGTCTAGAAAAGCCCCGGCCTCCAGGGGTGCCGGCGGCGAACGACCCTCTCGCGAGGGCGCGCATACATAGCCCCATGGCCGTTTCCGGTCAATACCGGCCGTATCGCCGCTGACTCCGGACGTTTCCGGTACCCTGGCGCAACCCGTCAGGCGCCCGCCGTGTGGGTGTAGAAGATGTAGACGCCGATGGCGATCAGCACCAGGCCGCCCGCCACCTCGGCCCAGGGGCCCAGGAAGCGCCCGACCCGGGGGCCGATCAGCAGGCCCAGGGTGCTCATGGAAAAGGACACCGCGCCGATCACGGCGACGACGTGCCAGATGTCGGCCTCGACCACCGACAGCGCCACGCCCACGGCGGCCGCGTCGATGCTGGTGCCGACCACGGTCGCGATGTTGCCGAGGATGCCGCGTTTGGCGGACCGTACCGCCTCCGCCTCGTCCTCGCCGGACACCGCCTCGTAGATCATATGGCCGCCAACGGCGCCCAATAGCAGTAACGCCATCCAGTGGTCGGCCTCGGTCACGTAGTCCGCGAAACGGGCGGCCAACAGATAGCCGAGAAGCGCCATCGTCGCCTCGCTGGCGCCGAACATCAGGCCCATGCGGGCGGCCGCCAGCAGGGTGCGGAACCGCCCCGACGCCCCGCGGCCCAGGGACACGGCGAAGGCGTCGGCGGACAGGCCGAAGGCGATGGTCACGACGGCGTAGAAAGACATACGCTGATTATTCCTTCAGATGGGCCTGGAGCGCCCGCCGGGCCTCGACGGGAATCGGCTCCGAAGAGCCCTTTTCGTAGTTGAAATACACGTAGGTCGCGGCGCCACGGGCGCACAGGCGGTCGCCCTGCCACAGCTCCTCGTACAGGGTGAAGCTCTTGGTGCCGACGCGCCCGACCCAGGTCTTCACCATCGCCTCCTGCTGGAAATAGGTCTGCGCCAGATAGTCCACGTTCATGTTGACCAGCGCCACCCGCCACGTGGCGAAGCTGAGGTCCGGGGTCAGGATGCGGAACACCTCGCGCCGCCCGGCCTCCAGCCACACGGGGACGACCGTGTTGTTGATGTGCCCGGCGCCGTCGGTTTCCGATACCCGGGGCGTGATCGGCGTTTGCCACATGGTTGTCCCGCCTCCTGCGTCAATGGGCGGTCCAACCGCCGTCGACCGCCAGCGACGCCCCCGTCACCAGGGCCGAGGCGTCGGAGGCGAGGAACACGATGGCGCCCATCAGGTCCTCGACCTTGCCGAGGCGACCGAGCACGATTTTGGATTTGACCATGGCGGCGAGATCCGGGTCGTCCAGCATTCCTGCGGTCATGGGCGTTTCGATGAAGGTGGGGCAGATGGTATTGACACGGATGCCCGCCTCCCCCAATTCCCGGGCGAGCGCCTTGGTGAAGCCCTCGATGGCGTGCTTGGTGGCGCAGTAGACCGTGCGCTTCGGTCCGCCGACCAGGCCCATCTGCGACGATACGTTGATGATCGACCCGGGCAGCCCCGCCGCCAGCAGCCCCTTCACCACCGCCTGGGCGACGAAAAAGGCGGCGCGCACGTTCAGGTCCGTCACCAGGTCGTAATCTTCCGGCGTGACGTCCACCAGTTCCGCCGGCCGGTTGGTCCCGGCGTTGTTGAACAGGATCTGGAACGGCCCGCGGGCGGCGATCTCGGTCGCCGCGCGCTCGCGGTCCGTGACGTCGAGCGCGAAGGCCTCGGCCTGCTGGCCGCGCGTGCGGATCGCCTGTGCCACGGCCTCGACCTCGGCGCCGGAGCGGGCGCAGAGGGTGACGTGAGCACCCGCATCCGCCAGGGCCGCCGCGGCGGCGAGGCCGATGCCGCGCCCGGCGCCGGTCACCAGCGCCTTGCGCCCGTCGAGGCGGAAGCTGGGTGTGGTCGGCAGCTCCATGGGCTTACCTCTTCGCGACAATGCCGTAGGGTTCCACGTTGCCCTGGCCGTAGCGGCGCACGCGGATGTTGGCCTGCTCGCCGTGGCCCGAGAAGCCCTCGATGGCGCAGAGCCGCGAGCAATAGCCGCCGACCAGTGCCGAGGCCTCGTCCGTCAGCACCTTCTGATAGGTGCAGGTCTTCATGAATTTGCCGACCCACAGGCCGCCCGTGTAGCGCGCCGCCTTCTTGGTCGGCAGGGTATGGTTGGTGCCGATCACCTTGTCGCCGAAGGAAACGTTGGTGCGCGGGCCCAGGAACAGGGCGCCGTAGTTGGTCATGTTGTCGAGGAAATAGTCCGGGTCCCCGGTCATCACCTGCACGTGCTCGTAGGCCAGGCGGTCGGCCTCCTCGACCATCTCGTCCACCGTGTCGCAAACGATGACCTGGCCGTAGTCGGCCCAGGACTGGCGGGCGATGTCGGCCGTGGGCAGGACGCCGAGCTGCCGCTCGACCTCGACCATCGTCGCCTCGGCCAGCGCGCGCGAATTGGTCAGCAGGCAGGCAGGCGAGGTGGGGCCGTGCTCGGCCTGCCCCAGCAGGTCGACGGCGCAGATTTCCGCGTCCACCGTGTCGTCGGCGATGACGAGGGTTTCCGTGGGCCCGGCGAACAGGTCGATGCCGACGCGGCCGAAAAGCTGGCGCTTGGCCTCGGCCACGAACATGTTGCCGGGACCGACCAGCATGTCGACGGCCTTGACGGTTTCGGTGCCCAGCGCCATGGCGCCCACGGCCTGCACGCCGCCCAGCACCAGGATCTCGTCGGCGCCGGCCAGGTGCATGGCGGCGACGATGGCGGGATGGGGTTGGCCGCCCTGGGGCGGGGCCGAGGCGACGACGCGCGGCACGCCTGCGACCTTGGCCGTGACCACGCTCATGTGGGCGGAGGCCACCATGGGATACTTGCCGCCCGGCACGTAGCAGCCGACGGAATTCACCGGCAAGTTCCTGTGGCCCAGGATGACGCCCGGCAGGGTTTCGACTTCCAGGTCCTGCAGGCATTCCTTCTGCTTTTGGGCGAAGTTGCGGATCTGCGCCTGGGCGAACTTGATGTCGGCGATGTCGTCGTCCGACACCTTGGCGACGGCGGCGGCGATCTCGTCCTCGGACAGGCGGAAATCGTCGCGCGCCAGTCCGTCGAACTTCTCGGCCAGGTCGCGCACGGCGGCGTCGCCGCGCTTTTCGATGTCGGCCAGGATGTCCTCGACCGTCTTGCGGACCTTGGCGTCGGCCTCGGCCACGTCTTCGGCACTCTTGCCGCGTTTAAGATAGGTGATCATGGGATAGCCTCTGTGACACGGGATTTATCTTCGGCGTCGGGAACGCGCCGGCTGCCCCTATTAGATCAAAGGGCGAGGCCGGAGACCAGAGGCCGACGAGGAAACGGACGGCGGCGGTGCGTGCCGCCTAGCGCCTGTCCGCCACCGTGCATTGGTACAGCCCGCCGAAGAACGTCCGTTTCTCCCAACTGAAGCCGCGGGACACGCTGGCATAGTCGCTCACGTCATGATGCCAGACGCTTTCCGCGAAGGGCTCGAGAAGCTTGAACATGTAGCGGAATGCGCCGCGCAACGGGTGCCAGGCGGCCGGGCGATGGTAATCGACGAAGACGGCGCGGCCGCCGGGTCCGACCTGCGCCAGAAGATTGTCGACGACCGCGCGTTTGCGGTCGTCGGGAAGCTCATGCAGCAGGAAGAAACAAGACACCACGTCGTACAGCCCGCCCGCATAGCCGCCCGCGTCGGCAATCCGCACCCGCGCGTTGGCGAACCCCTCGAGCTTGCGGCGGCAGTGGGCCGCCTGCAGGCGGACGACATCGATGACGTCAAGCCACCCCTGCGGCCCTATATGCGCCGCCATGCGGGGGATCAGGTCGCCGTAGACGTGCGCCGCCTGAAGCACGCGCTGACCCGGGGAAATCTCCGCCAGGAGGGCGCGCTGGAGCCGGCGGTTGTTGCCCAGCAAAATCGCCGAGACGACCAGGGAGGTGTCGAGAATGCGGGCGTTGGCCGGATTGAGGTAGGCCCATTCGTAGACGTCTCGAAGGTAGGCCGGGATCAGCGCGCCGACACCCGGGCTCGCCCCGCGGGAATCGATCCTTTCGTAGCGCCCGGGATCAAAAGCCGCGGACACCGCGTCGGCCGCAACGACTCCAGGGTCGTTTGGCGTCGTCATCCGGTCACCCCGTTTCCCTGCCGGGCGTCCTCATTTCGAGGTCCCCGCGCTGTTCAGGAAGCTGTCCCGTGGTTTCACTTCCTCGTGGACGAGATTGTAGTGGCAGTCGATGCAGGTCATGCCGGTCGACAACGCCTCCTTGTGCTGACGCTGGCCGCGCTTGCGTTCCGGCTTGATCGACGCCTGTTCGTGACAGCCGCGGCAGGTGATGCTGTCGTTGGCCCGCATCCAGTCCCGCACCGCGTAGGCCAGGCGGGGTTTCTCCGCCTCCCAGACCTTGGGGTCCGTCCAGTCGTGGGAATATTCCCCGATCAGATCGCTGACACCGTTGACGATGTGGGTATAGGTCGCCGCCACGAGCCCCTTTGGAATGTGGCAATCGGCGCAACCGGGGCGCACCCCGCTTTTGGTCGTCTGATGGGCGGATTTCAGATAGGTCTCGGACTTGGCGATATAGGTCGCCATCGCATGGCAGGAGGTACAGAATTCGTCGGTGCCGGTCACCCGGTCCATTTCCTCGGCCGCCAGGGCGGCGAGCAGCCCCGCCGCACCGCCGATCACGAACACAAAGATCACTGTTTTCGACAGAAAAGACGGCAGTTTCATGCGCTGACCCTCGACCGGTGGAGAGATTACTGAACGACCTTCCGTGGGAAGAAGCCCGGACCATAGCTGGCCCGGGCTTCTCGCACCACTGAATCTACTTCAGGCTCACGGCCGTGATGTCCGCCTTGGCCCCGATCCCAAGCGACAGCGGGAAGGACACATGGTGGAACCGGGTCGTCACGTTGTCGTCGTGGATGGCAAGACCGATCGTGTAGACGCCGCCGACCTTGAGGATCTTGTCGTCCAGGGGGTGGCCGGTATCGAGCTTGCGGCGGAACACCAGGGTATAGGTTCCGTCCTTCCAGGTCCCCTTGGCGGAGTCGTTGTCGCCGGCGGAGCCCTCGGTCTTGGCGGTCAGCAGACGTCCCGGCAGGATATCGCCCTCCTTGAAGCCCGCAGCCGGGTCATAGGGTTTGGCGTTGGCTTCCTTGATGATCGCCGTCGATTTCGACGGATCGGTGAAGTCGGCTTCGCGCAACGCGGTGTAGCCGGTCTTGGACTTGTCGAACATGAACTTCGGCGTCATGGTCTTCTTGTCGACGTTCCACGAGAACATCTTCTTGCCGGCGTCGAAGTTGCGGTATTCCAGCACATAGCCGTCATCCGCCATGCCCACGGGGTTGCTGCGCGCGACCCGCCATTGCATGAGGTCGAGGAAGCCGCCGGCTTCCTGAATCTTGGCGATTTCCTCGGGCGTCTTGGTCTTGTCCCAGCTTGCCGCCGCATCCGTGCGCGACGCCGGAAGGTACTTGCGGACGTCCGACTGTTTCTTCACCCCGCCCAGATAGGCATGACCTTTAACGATGTCGCCCTTGGCCTCCTTGGGCATGTCGCGCATGCCGTCGTGACAGGTCAGCCAGCAGCCCTGCTTGGCGAAGTTCGGCACCCGGCCGTCGTCGACCATGATCGCCAGGCGGTCTTCATAGACCGGCGGCGTCTTGCCTTCGCGGACCGCCTTGCTGGCCCGGTGGCTGCCGTACCATTTCCACTCCTTGCCGTCGAAGCGGATCATGTTGTGCATGCGGCCCTCGCGGTCGGCCTGGGATTTCCATTCGAACCGCAGGTACAGATTGGTGTCGTCGTGGGCGGCCTGGACGCTCAGGTCCTTCACCCCTTCCTTGCCGGGGATCGGGTTGGGCTCAAGCTTCTTGCCCGAAACGATGAGGTTGCCGATATCCGCCTCTTCGCCCTCATGGCAACTCACGCAGGCGTCCCCCGCCAGAACCTTCTTGTCCGCGCGCTTGTGCGCGCTGCTGGCCAACCAGCTGTATGCCGACTGACCGGGATAGAAAAGCTTGACCGTCTTGGCCGGCACCTTTGACCAGTCGATTTCCGCCGCAGCGGCCGGCGACTGGGACCCGGCGATGACTGAAGCGAGGGCAATGGCCCCGACCGAAGAGATAATTGACCGGGCAGACAAGGTCACCCGATTGACGTTCCTGAACATGATCCAATCCTCCATCTAATTCCGCCTCGGACGGCGAATCGCCCGCCCGGGTTACCCGTCGTCTCCGCTTTTTCGCGCGAAGCGACCGGAGGCACCATGACCTGGGTCAATTTCCGAGCTATTCAGGAAATTACTTTTCCGATTTTTGGCTGGGCTCGGGCTACCCGAAAAGATGCGGCGTAGTTCCGTTTCCGGAACTACGCCGCGCCGCTTCAGTCGAGGGGGAGGCTAGAGGGGGGACTAGCAGCAGGGGGACGTCCCTGCCGGGACACTGAAGCGGTGTTCCTCATTGCAGAGCAGACTGCCGAAATACCTACTTTCGTCCGTTGCCAAAGGCATGGCCCCGTCCGTTGTTGGCGGTGCCGGCCGCATGTCCGATACCGGCCTGTGCCCCCGCGGCGGCAGCGCCGCCACCGGCGCCGGAGACGATTCCGGAGGCCGCCGAGCCGCCGCCGTGGGCGTTGCCGTTGCCGAACGTCGCCTTGTGCGAGGCTCCGCCGCCGACCGCGACGCCGCCACCGGCGCCGGAGACGATCCCCGCCCCCTTGCCGGCATGCGACGCCGCGCCAAAGGCGTTGCCGGACGCGCCGGCCTTCGCCGTGCCGCCCGCCGAGGCGGTCACGGCCGCACCTTTGCCGCCGCGCGCGGCGGCTCCTGTCGCCTTGTGCAGGTCGCCGCGGCCCCGAACAATCGACACGGTCTGACCGCTGGCGTTGGTGATGACGACGTGGCTGCGTCCCCGGGGGACGCTTTGCGCCGCCGCCGGACCGGCCGCCGTCGAAGTGGCCGCCGCCGTTGCGGTCCCCTCACCGGTCGCGCCGGTATCCGTGCCGGTATCCGTGCCTGTGGCCGTGCCCGTTTCCGTACCGGTACCGGCGCCCGTATCCGCACCGGTATCCGTTCCGGTGTCCGTGGTTCCACCGCCGTCGGTCACGCCGCCCAGGCGTTCCGCCCGGTTGGCCTTGGAGATGACCTGGCCCAGGTTCTTCTCGGAAACCAGGCCGGCGGCCTTCATTTCCTTGAAGACCTGCCCCCAACCGCTGCCGTCGGCCTTCGCCTTGGCGATCTGGTCCAACGTGGCGGGCTGCCCGTCCGCAAACGCCGACGCGGAAACCGTGCCGTCGCCATCCGCCGCGGCGGTCGTTCCGTCGCCCGTGCCGCCCCCTGTGCCGGTGTCCTGGACCTCCTGGGCCTCGAACAGCGAGCGCGCGATCTTCTGCCCGCCGGGAGACAGGTTTTCGAAGCTGGAGGCGGTATTGCCGCTGGTATCCGCGGCGCCGGTACCATCGTCGGTGGCTGTCTGGGCATAAGCCGCCGCGCTGCCGAACAGGCCGGCGACAAGGGCGATCGCCAGCATCGTGCGATTGGTCCTGGAATTGATGTTCATTGAAGTCCTCCTTCGGTTAGAGGGTTTCAGAGAATGACGGCGGCGCCGCGTCTGACTCAACGGCTCGGCACCGATCCGCCGGCGGCGTCCGCCGCCATCGGAGTGTCAAGCGCGGTCGCCGCCTGGATGATGATTTCCGTAGCGGTCGAACTGTCGCGGAAGAACCCGCCCTCCTCCATGACGGTCACGCGCATTCGGGTGGTGCTCGGGGTCAACGATTCCAGTTCGATCTCGACGATCCGTTGCTTGGCCGTGCCCATGATCTTCCGCACGCCCTCGACGTCCTTTTCGTCCGTGACCTTTATGCCCATGTCCTTGAGTGCGACATGCGTGGACCGCCGCACCTCGGGCAGCGACGCAGTGAAGGTCTTGTAGCTGATGCCGCTGAGAGTGTGGTTCACCCCGACACTTGCGGCGGTCCCGCCACCGACGCCCAGCATCGTCAACCCGACGCCGGCGCAGCCTTGGACCACGACCGCGACACCGATCAAAACAACAGGAATGAGGACACGCATGGAATAGAACCTCCTTCGGATTATTGATTTCAGCCCTGCCTACGGATGAGAAACTGGATCGGGGATCTTGCTGACGTTCCAGTCGCCGTTGGGTGTGCGACAGGCGGTCCGCAACGACTCGCGCGCGTTCGTCGACCCGAGCCTCCGCAACGTGAATGTGCGGCATTGACGGCCGTTCGCCGTGAAGCTGGCGATCGGCCGGACCCTGTAGCGGGTGTCGGAATTGGCGACCCGCAGAACGGCGTTCTTATTGTCCTCGACCGTTTCCAGGATCTCGATCAAGCGATCGCCCGCCACGATGCTGCCCGTGCCGCGGGCCTCCGGCGCATTCAGGCTGCCGATCGCCCCGGAGACGTCGGACCCGGCGTCGACCGTATGGAAATGGAGAAACATGAGATCAAGAACCGCGAACAGCCCAAGGCCCAGGGCGCAGCGGCGCATGGGGTGGCCGGGCGGGGGAAGCGCGCGGTCGTCGAACATGGTCATCATCCTCCGTCCCCGATGCGTGGCCCCGATGCGGCGGCCAACGGCATCGGCGTGCCGTCGGCCAGCCTGGCCTGGTCGAACTGGTCGAACGCGTTGCCGAGAATGAACGTCCGCAGGTCGAGGACATAGGCGTCCCCGCGTCGCGAGTAGCCGGCCAGGGTCTGGCTGAGTTCCGGCCCGTAGAGCCGGTCGGCGACCCGGCGCTGCTTGGCCCGCTGATCGCGGAACTCCGTAAACGCGGGATCGATGTTGAGCATGCGGATGTGGGCCCGCACGGATGCCATGACAGACGGAACGGCCGTAACGCCGGTGGCTTCCTGGGATCGCCGTCCGAAAAGCGTGTTTCTCCGCCACGCAAGGCGCGAGGCACCCCAGTCGGTGGCGATCGCCGCCTGCGCGATGACGATCGAGGGCGGAACGACGTCAAGCCGGCGCAGCAATGCCGCGTGGTCGCCGCCGGTTCCATATTCCTCGTGAAGGCCCGCGATGCGGCTGGCGGCCGCGCCGTTGGCGGGACCGATGCCGTCCGGACACCGCGCCGCGCGGTTCACCAGGCGCCTGTCCCGTTCGATCTCCTCGTTTGCGTGGAGAACCAGGGGAAGGACGATCGCCACGAACGCGAACTTGCGCGTAGCCTCGGGCTGGTCGCTGCCGAAATCCGCGGGAAGCGCGGTGGCGAAGACACGCGGCACCTCGGTCGTGCCGTTGCGAATCCGGGCCAGGTTAAGGCCGCTCTGGCGCGCGACGGAGATGACGGCGTCTGTATCCTGGGGAGTGTATTCATAGTCGCGGCCTTGGCCTTGTTCGCGGACGCCGAAATCCGTAACGGCCTGCGCCGGAACGCCGCCCTCGAGGCACGCCCGCAAGGGCTCGCCGTACAGGCTCGCGCCGTTTGCCGTAAGCTTGCCGCACCCCGCCAACGTCACGGCGGCGGCGATTGCCAGCACTCGCCCGCACCGCCGACCGCGGGACCCAGCGCGTCTCCTGCAATCCATCGCGTGTTTCCTTCCGGTCGCGCAACCCGACGATTCCTGTCCCCGGTCGACCAAAAGGATATGAAGAGGTGTCCGGCCCGTGTTGCGATAAAACTGGGGCAACTGCGGGCGAAACGGTCACAGAAATGTCACGGCGCGGAAAAACGTTCGGCGCATCAAGTGCTTAAATCAAGGGGGCGTAAAAATTAGACGAAGCGCGAGGGCGAACCTACGTCCGCCGGCGCGTCAGTTGAACAGGGAGGAGACCGAGCTTTCCTCGGAGATACGGCGCATGGCCTCGGCGATCAGCGGCGCGACAGTCAACTGTTCGATGTTGTGGGACACACGCACGGCTTCGGTCGCCATGATGCTGTCCGTGATGCACAGCCGGTCGAGCGGCGACGAGGACACGCGCGCCACCGCGCCGCCCGACAGGACGCCGTGCGTGACGTAGGCCGAGACGGCCTCGGCCCCCTGCTCCATCAGCGCCACGGCGGCGTTGCACAGGGTGCCGGCGCTGTCGACGATGTCGTCGACCAGGATGCACTTGCGGCCCTCGACGTCGCCGATGATGTTCATGACTTCGGACACGCCCGCGCGCTCGCGGCGCTTGTCGATGATGGCAAGGTCGCCGTCCAGACGCTTGGCCAGGGCCCGGGCGCGCACCACGCCGCCCACGTCCGGCGACACGATGACCAGGTCGGAGCCGTTCTCGCGGTCCTGGATGTCCTTGGTCAGAACCGGTTCGGCATAGAGGTTGTCGGTCGGGATGTCGAAAAAGCCTTGGATCTGGCCGGCGTGCAGGTCCATGGTCAGCACGCGGTCCGCCCCCGCCTCGGTGATCAGGTTGGCGACCAGCTTGGCCGAGATCGGCGTGCGCGGGCCGGATTTGCGGTCCTGGCGGGCATAACCGAAATAGGGCAGCACGGCGGTGACCCGGCGGGCGGAGCCGCGCCTGAGCGCGTCCAGCGTCACCAGCAATTCCATCAGGTTGTCGTTGGCCGGGAACGAGGTCGACTGGATGACGAACACGTCCTCGCCGCGCACGTTCTCCTGAATCTCGACGAACACCTCCATGTCAGAGAAGCGCCGGATGCTGGCCTTGGTCAGCGGCAGGTTCAGGTAGGCGGAGATCGCTTCAGCAAGCGGCCGGTTGGAATTGCAGGCGAGAATTTTCATGGCTACGCACTTTCGTTTTGCGTCCGAAGGCGGAGCAAAACCACCCCTGGAGAAGCCCGGTGCCGAGCGCCGATGCGGCCAATTCCCGCGTCCGGCGCGCGGACTCTAACAACGCCGGTCCCGACTGTAAACGATCTTTCATAGTCGTTCAATTTCATGGACTTATCATATGTCATCGGGTCGGCGGCGGGATCGCCTCACCGGGCTCCCACGGCAGAGTCCCAACGCCTTTCGCGGGCGGCGGCGCGGCGCCGGCGGGCAGGCGCCGGGCAAAGGGCCGCGCCTTGTCGCCGAGAACCCGCTGAATCCCGATAACCGCCCCCATGGCGACGTCGAGGGCCGTGTCGCCCCAGTTGTCGTCCAGCGCGCCCGCGGGGACCCGGTTGCGCTGCTCCGCGCTGCCCAGGGCCGCGCCGTCCTTGTCCTCGACGGACCATACGACGCGGGCGTCCTGCTTGCCGTCCTTGGGCGCGGACATGACCACCAGGCCGCGCAGCAGGAACCGCGCCTGGCGCGGATCGTCGGTGACGTTCTGGTCGCGCGCGCGCAGCACCCGCTTGAGCGCTTCGCCCAACAGGCGATTGCCGTTGCCGGGGGCGCCGGTGATCTCGACCACCATGAAGGTATTGGCGCTGCCTTCCGACAGCCCGGGCAGGGTGGGCGGCCGGAAGGTCTCCTCGATCACCTGTTCGCCGCCCGCGTCCTCGGGTCCCAGGACGCTTTTCTCCTCCGAGGCCGGGGCGACCGCCCCCGCCTCCTTCGGGCGCGCGGTCTCGAGCGCCTGCCGGGCGCTCTTCTCGTCCGGCGCGTCCTTGCTGATCGGGGCGTCGGGCGGCACCACGTGGTCCTGCATCGTGGCGATCACACGCTTCTTCGGACCGCCCGGCCTGGGCAATTCGCCGCCCTCCAGGTTGTCGGGCAGACCCAGGCCGCCGCCCTCGGCAAGCTGGAGTTCCCGGTCCTCCCAGCCGCTGATGACCTCGTGGATACCGTCGACGGCGGCGGCGGCAATCAGGCGCGCCGTGGGCATCCACTGCGTGTCGAAGGTGCCGGCCGGGACCGTGTTCTCCTGTTCGGCCTTGCCGACCTCCTTGCCGTCGGGACGCGCCAGGCGCCAGGTCACGCGTACGCCCTGGCGGCCCTGGACCGAGGGCGAGACCTGCATCATCCCGGTCAGCACGTACTTGGCCTGCTCCCTGAAGCGGGTCAGGCGCGTGCCGCGCGCCTTCAGGGCCTCGGCGATGGCGCGGGTCAGCGAGAAGTCGCCGTCGCCGGGCGCCCCCTCCACGGGCATGACGAAGATGCCCTTGTCCGGTGCCGGCTCCGGCTGGGCCGGGGCGATCCCCGCCAGGACGGCGGCGACCCGGCGGGCCACGTCCTCGGCCACGCGGATGATGACATCGGGCTCGCCGAACTCCCACTCGCCGCTCGTCGCGTCCACGGGCTGTTCCAGGTCGGCCAGCAGGTGCCCCTCCCGGTTGGAAAGCTGCCAGTGGATCGTCACGTAGGGAATGGCGTTGGGATTGCGGTCGCGGTGGGCGCGGCCGTGCAGCACGTATTCGGAGGCATCGAAGGGCGACACCCCGGCCGGCAGGCCGTAGGGCTCGAACGAATCCACCGTGGTGCGGGCCAGCAGCTTGGACATGATGGGCGCCGTGCCCTCCACCGGGTTGACCTGGATCCCCTTGGTGAAGGTGCCGTGGATGATGGCCTTGCCGACGTCCGCCTCCTCGCCGGGGGCGAAGGCGCGCGGCACGGGCGTACAGGCGGCCACCGCGGCGGCCAGGGCCGCCGCCGCGATGATGCCCGTCCAATTCCGGAATGCTGCCTGCAAGGTCGCCCCTCGGGTTCGACCGCCATCCCGCGATGGCGACGTCAGGTAATCGCGCAGGTGACGAGAATCACCGCGAGGCCCGCGAAGGTCAAGATCGCCAGGTAGGGCATGGCCGGGCCTCCTCAGCCGCCGCCCAGGGCGATCACGGACAGTTCGCGCCCATAATCGGCCTCACCCCGGTGGGTGGCGCGGCGATAGCTGTAGAAGCGATCCGCGTCCGGGTAGGTATCGAGCCCCACGTCGTGGGTGCTGGCAAGGCCGAGGGCCGCCAACCGGTCCATGATGAAGCCGGCCAGGTCGAACTGGTAGTGGCCGGACCGCTTGCCGGCGGCGAAATACCTGTCATGATCGTCGTGGCGGACCGCGAAGGCGTCCTTCATGTCCTGGCCGACCTCGTAGGACGCCTGGCGGATGCAGGGGCCCAGGGCGGCGTGGATGTTCGCGCGCGCCGCGCCCGCCGCTTCCATGCGCGCCACCGCGTTCTCCAGAACCCCAGCCATGGCGCCGCGCCAGCCCGCGTGGGCGGCGGCGGCGACCCCGGCCTTGCCGTCGGCGAACAGCACGGGCGCGCAGTCGGCGGTGAGAATGCCCAGCGCCATGTCCCGCACGCGGCCGACCAGGGCGTCGGCCTTCACCATGTCGGGACGCGCACGCGGCGCGTCGGCGGTCCACACGTCCGGCGAATGGACCTGATGGACCAGGGCCAGGCGGTCCGCCCCCAGGCCCAGGGCCGCCATGGCGCGGCGCTTGTTCTCCTGCACGTGGGCCGTGTCGTCGTTCGACCCCTGGCCGCAGTTGAGCCCGGCGTAGATGCCGCCCGAGACCCCGCCGCGGCGGGTGAAGAAGGCGTGGATCACCCCGGCCTGTGCGGCCAGGTTGGGGGCGCTGACGATCTCAAGGTCCTGGGCCATGCCGTCTTGTACCGTGTTCCCCGCCCTTTCTTCAAACCGCCTGTTCGAATCCGGACGGCCTGGGCAGGCGCGGATGCTGCACGGCGAGGACGCGGAACAGGCGGCCCATCTGGTCGGCGCCCGTCAGGCGGTCGAGCGCCGCCTCGATGTCGGCCCGCTGATCTTCGCCGGCCCTGGCGGTCAGCGCCGCCGCCCGCTCGCGGATGCCCAGGGCCGACAGAAAATCGCCCTGGCCGACGGGGCCGAAGGTCGCCGCCCCGGCCCGGATGCAGACGTTTGCAAGCTGCTGGAAATCCACATGGGCCGTCAGGTCGACATCGCCCGGATCGTCCAGCACGCCCGCGTATTCGTGGCCCTTCACCGCCTGCAGGGTGTCACCGGGGGCACTGCGGTCATGGCCGTAGTCGACGATCAGCGCCGCCCCGCCCTGCGCCGCCAGCCGCGCCGCCAGGGTATGGGCCTTGCGCAGGCCGGCGGGGCAGATTTCGACCACGCCGCCCTCGGGCGCGGCGTCGAGCGGCGGCGGGATCAGCGGCGTCGTCGGCTGCGCGCCCGACCGGACGAAGGCGAGGCCGCCGGCGTCTTCGTCCCAGCCGACCAGGCGTTCGCGCCAGCCGTCGGGACCGCGCAGGAACTGGCGGATGGGCAGGGCGTCGAAGAATTCGTTGGCGATGGCGATGGCGGGGCCGTCCGGCACCTGGCTGAGGTCGTTCCACCATTTGGGCGCCACGTCGGGATGGGCGGTGGCGAGCGTTTCCCGCTGCCGTTCCCGCAAGACCGGGCCGGTCTCGACCAGATGCACGTGGGCGGCGGCACGGAACTCGGGCACCTGCCCCGCCGCGCGCAGCGCATCCGCCATCAGGGTGCCGCGCCCGGGCCCCAGTTCCACCAGATGCACCGCGCCGGGCCCGCCCATGGCCCGCCACTGCACGGCGGCCCACAAGCCGATCAGTTCGCCGAACATCTGCGATATCTCGGGCGCCGTGGTGAAGTCCCCCGCCCGTCCCAGGGGGTCGCGGGTCATGTAGTAGCCGTGGCGGGGGTTTCCGAGGCATTCCTCCATGTAGCGGGCGACGGTGAGAGGCCCCTCGAGGGCGATGCGGCGGCGCAGGTGGTTCCTGAGGCCCGTCATGCGCCGGCTTTGGGCGCGCGGCCCGAGCGCCGGATCAGCCACAGGCCGAAGGCGATCATGGGCAGGCTCAGAAGCTGGCCCATGGTGGCCCCCTGGAACAGGAAGCCCAGGTGGGCATCGGGCTCGCGGAAGAATTCGGCCGTGATGCGCGCCGCGCCGTAACCCGCGAAGAAGGCCCCCGCCAGGAAGCCGGGCCGCGCCCGCAAGCCCGGCCGCCGCCTGAGGACGGCCAAGACGACGAACAGCAGCAGGCCTTCCAGCAGGGCCTCGTAGATCTGGCTGGGATGGCGGGCGATCGGCCCGCCGTGGGGAAACACCATGGCCCAGGGCACGTCGGCGGGGCGGCCGAACAGTTCGCCGTTCACGAAGTTGGCGATACGTCCGAACAGCAGGCCGATGGGGGCGGCGCAGCCCATCATGTCGGCGAAGGTGAACAACGGAACCTCGCGCTTGCGGCAGAACAGAACGGTCGCGACGCAGACCCCCAGGAGCCCGCCGTGAAACGACATGCCGCCCTGCCAGACCGTGAGAATGTTGAGCGGATGCTCCAGGTAGAACCCCGGCTTGTAGAACAGCACGTAGCCGAGCCGCCCGCCCAGGACCACGCCGACGGTCGCCCACACGAGGAAGTCGTCCACGTGCAGGCGCGTCACCACAGGCTCCTGGATGATCTTGGTCTTGGTCTTGGTCTTGGTCTTGGTCTTGCCTTCTTCCGCCTCCTCGTCCGCAACTTCGACGTCGCGCAAGGGCAGGTCCCCTGTCATGCGCAGCATGTATCGCCATCCCAGGATCAGCCCGGCAATGTAGGCCAGCGCGTACCAGCGGATGGCGATGGGGCCGATCTCGATGGCGATCGGGTCGATGGCGGGAAAGGCAAGTGCGAAGGTCATGTCCGCTTGTCCGTCACAGATAAGGATCGCCGGCCGTGAGATAATCCCGCACGTAGCGCCGCACGCCCTCTTCCAATGGTGTCGGGGGGCGGTCGTAGCCGGCGGCGCGGATGCGCTCCATGCGGGCCTCGGTGAAGTACTGGTACTTGTCGCGGATGTCCTCGGGCGTCGGCACGAAGTCGATCATCGGTTCCCTGCCCAGCGCCCGGTAGACGGCGGCGGCCAGGTCGGCGAAGCTGCGCGCCTTGCCGGACCCGCAGTTGAACAGGCCCGAGACCCGGGGGTGGTCCAGCAGCCACAGCACCATGTCGACGCAGTCCCCGACCCAGACGAAGTCGCGCAACTGCCCGCCGTCGGGATAGCCGGGGTTGTGCGACCTGAACAGGGTGCAGGCCTGCCCATGCGCGGCCTTCTCGTAGACTTGGCGGGCGACCGACTGCATGCGGCCCTTGTGGTACTCGTTGGGCCCGAACACGTTGAAGAACTTGAGTCCCGCCCACCCGGGCGGCCGCGGCGCCCCCGCCGCCACTTGCTCGGCGACCCAGATGTCGAATTGGTTCTTCGACCAGCCGTACATGTTGAGGGGCTTGAGCGCCTTAAGGGCCTCGATGGCGCCGTCGTCATCGAACCCTTGGCTGCCGTCGCCATAGGTCGCCGCCGAGGAGGCGTAGATGTAGGGCACGCCCTGATCGGCGCACCAGTCCCACAGCCGCCGCGACAGGACGATGTTGTTCTTGATGATACGCACCAGCCGCGTTTCCGTGGTCGCCGAGATGGCGCCCATGTGGATGACGCCGCGAATCCGACCCGCGTTGTCGTCGAGGAACGCCGCCAGGTCGTCCGGCGCCACCGTCACGACGGCTTCGCGCTTGGCGATGTTGCGGGCCTTTTCCTCCGAATCGATGCGGTCGACGACGGCCACCGGGCCCAGGCCCGCGGCCTCCAGCCCGTGAACGATGTTCGATCCGATGAAGCCGGCGCCGCCGGTGACCACGTACATGGGCTGCTTATAGGCTGGGCCGGCTCCCTGGGCAACCGGGGGGGGCAACCGGCCCAACGCTTGCGCGGGCGGCGCGACCGAGCCATATATCCGTTATATTCAAGGACACGGGATCCAAGGAGTTCAGCGATGCAGACGTCCAACCGAATCCTCGACGACCTGGCCAAGGTGGCCAACGGCGCCGTGGCGACGCTCGCCGGCATCAGGGACGAGATGGAGTCCATGATCCGCCAGCAGATCGAACGCTTCCTGGCCGACGGCAACTTGGTGCCGCGCGACGAATTCGACGCCATGGCCGAAGTCGCCAGGAACGCCCGCGCGGCGCAGGAGAAACTGGAGGCCCGAGTCGCCAAGCTTGAGGCGGCGCTCGCCGCCCAGGGGGCTCCGAAAACCGCCAAACCGCGCGCCGCCGTAAAAAAACCCGCCGCCAAGGGCGCCAAACCGAAGCCCTGAACCGGGTCTCCATATATGGAATCGTTTCAGCACCTTGCGCCGGCCCCCAGTCCCCGCGGCCGTCGCTAAACCTTTCTGATTCCCGATTCTTCCACAGATTTTCCGGCAACCGTCCCATTCGGGTGTTGCACGGCAGACTCCGTTAAGGCAGGCTATCCCTTGTATCCAAGGGGGCCACAAATACCATATTTCGGTAACCTCCGAGATGTTGTGGGATGACCTTTGGCTACAAGCCTGGAGGCGCCCGCCGGGCGCCGCCGGTCGAGCCACGAAGGAGGAGCGGCCATGCCTGCACTCGATTTCGCCGTAGACACCCAGAAGCACAATCCATTGGACCTGATCGAACAGATCGTGGAGGGAAACGACTGGACCTTCGACCGCCGCAGCGACCAGGAACTGGCCGTGCAAGTGCCCGGGACTTGGTGCGACTACAGTCTCTATTTCGCCTGGAACGACGAGATCGAGGCCATGCATTTCACCTGCGCCTTCGACATGCGCGTGCCCCAGGACCGGCGCCCGCCGGTCTATGAACTGCTGGCCCGGGTCAACGAAAAGCTCTGGCTCGGCCATTTCGGCATGTGGGATGACGAAGGCCTGCCCATGTTCCGTCACGTCCTGCCCATGCGCGCGGCCAACGGCCCGACCATGAGCCAGATGGAGGACATCGTCGAAACGGCGCTTTACGAATGCGAACGCTTCTACCCCGCCTTCCAGTACGTGATCTGGGGCGGCCGCACCGCCGACGACGCCGTGGCCGCCGCCATGGTGGACACGGTCGGCGAAGCCTGATCCCGGCCGCCCGCGGAACCGGAGCCGCGACGTGACGGCCGCCCGTCCCCTGTTGCTTGTCGGCGGCGGCAAGATGGGCGGCGCCCTGATGGCGGGGTGGATCGGCCGCGGCATCCCGGCCCGGGACATCGTCGTCGTCGAGCCCAATCCCGACATCGCCGCCACCCTCAGCCGCGACCACGGCGTCACCGTCGCCGCCGGCGCGGACGACCTTGCCGAAGACCTGTCCCCCGAGCTGGTCATGTTCGCGGTCAAGCCGCAGGTCATGGCCCAGGTCGCCCCGCCCTACCGCCGCTTCGTCGGACCCGACACGGTGTTCCTGTCGATCGCCGCCGGCACGCCCATTTCCTTTTTCGAGAACTGCCTGGGCAATGCGGCGGCCGTCGTCCGCGCCATGCCCAACACGCCCGCCGCCGTCGGCCGCGGCGTCAGCGTGGCCTGCGGCAACGCCCGCGTCACCGACGCCCAGCAGAAGCTGTGCCACGAGCTGCTGACCGCCGTCGGTCAGGTCCACTGGGTCGCGGACGAGGACCTGCTGCACGCCGTCACGGGACTGTCGGGCAGCGGCCCGGCCTATGTCTTCCATCTGGTCGAATGCCTGGCCCGCGCCGGGCGCGAGGCGGGCCTGCCCGGAGACCTCGCCGACGCCCTTGCCCGCGCCACGGTCGAAGGGGCGGGCGAGCTGCTGCACCGCGCGGCCAAGGACAGCCCCCGGGTCCTGCGCCAGAACGTGACCAGCCCCGGCGGCACCACGGCGGCCGGGTTGGCGGTCCTGATGGGCGGCGACCCGGGCAAGGAAGATCCCGCCGCCGGCCCCCTGGGCGACCTGGTCAGCGCCTGCGTCGCCGCCGCGGCCAAGCGGTCCCGCGAACTGGCGGGCTGAGCCGCGCCGTCACCGTCCGCTGGAAATCGGGCCGATCCTGCCTACATAATGAAAAGTGCAGGCAAGGGAGGCTTCGTCATGGCCAAGCGGCCCCAGAGCAAGAAACCCCGCAAGGACGGCAAACCCGAGGCGACGCGCGACGCGATCATCGACGCCGCCATGGCCTGCGTCGCGCGGGACGGCTGGCGACGGCTGTCCCTGGCCGAGGTGGCGGCCGAGGCCGGCGTGTCGCTGGCCGACGTGCTGATCCCGTTTCCCACCAAGTACGCCGTCGTCAACGCCTTCCAGGACCGTGTCGACGCCCGCATGCTGGCGGCCGCCGAACACGGCGGCGACGGCGATGCCCGAGATCGGTTGTTCGATCTCCTGATGGAACGGTTCGACGCGCTGGCGCCCTACCGGCCGGCCATGGCCGAGATCGCCAAGGACTCCCTGTGCGACCCGGGCGCGCTGTGTTTCCTGCCGCGCATGGCGCGGACCATGGCCCGCGCGCTGGAGGCCGCCGGCCTGGGTGCGTCAGGCCTGGGCGGGGCCGTTCGCGCCAAGGGCTTGGCCCTGGTCTACGCCGACGCCTTCCGCGTCTGGCTGGGCGACGACAGCGCCGACCAGTCCAAGACCATGGCCGCGCTCGACCGCGGCCTGCGCCGCGCCGAGGCCGCGGCCCGCGTTCTCTGCGTCACCCGGCGCGCTCGCCCCGGCGCCGCTCCGGACTCCGCGGCAGAGGCGTCCGCCTGACGGCGTTTTTGTTGCACTGCAATATAAGCCTTGACTTAGAGATCGACAGGTTTCATAAAGGCCGCACTGTTGCAACGCAGCATAATTGTTGCGTATGCGCTAAGCCTCTTCCCCGACACGCGCTCCAATGGAGGACCGACCACGATGTACGCCGAATTTTTCAAGCTTGACAAGAACGGCTTTCCCGTCTGGGCTGCCGATTTCACCAAGATCTATGCCGACTTCGACCCGACCAAGATGTCCGACCAAGTCATGAAGGCCATGAAGGGTGGCGCCGTCGACACCATCGACGTCAACGCCGTGCTGGAAATCCAGCGCAAGAACCTGGAAGCCCTGAACAAGGCCAGCCAGGCCGCCTTCGAGGGCGCCCAGCAGGTTGCCCAGAAGCAGGCCGAGGTCTTCAAGGCGGTGTTCGACCAGGCCACCTCGGCCGCCGACACCCTTGGCAAGGCCGCGACCCCGCAGGACCTCGCCGCCAAGGAACTTGAGTTGTGCAAGACCGCCTTCGAGGCCTCGCTCGCCAACACCAAAAAGGTCGCCGACGTCGTCACCAAGGCCAACGATACCGCCGTCAAGGTGATCAACGCGCGCATTTCCGAAGCCTTCGACGAGGTCAAGGGCCAGATGGTCAAGACCAAGTAACGGGCTTTTCCCCGCTTGCGAAGAAGGCCGTCCCCGAGGGCGGCCTTTTTTGTTGCGCCTCGGCGGGCGCCCGGTAAATTTCGCGGCCGGAGGAGAGAGCCCATGTCCGACACCCCACCCCCGCAGATCACCTTCGACGACTTCCAGGCCGTCGACGTGCGCGTCGGCACCATCGTGCGGGCGGAGCCCTTTTCCGGAGCGCGCCGGCCCGCCATCAAGTTATGGGTCGATTTCGGCCCTGCCATCGGCGAGCGCAAGACCTCCGCCCAGATCACCCGCCATTACACCCCCGAAGCCCTGGTCGGCCTGCAGGTCGCGGGCGTGGTCAATTTCCCGCCCAAGCAGATCGGCAAGTTCATGTCGGAGGTTCTGGTGCTGGGCTTTCCCGACGAGGGCGGCGAGGTCGTTCTGATCCATCCGGGCCTGAAGGTGCCCAACGGCGGCCGCCTGTTCTGATCCCTCCGCGCCTCAGGCGCGGCGTTCCATGTCTTTCTCCAGGGCGCGGGTCCGCGCCTTGGCCGCCGCGGCGTGGCGGGCACGGGCGATGGATTCGGCGACCATCAGACGCAGCTTCTCCGGCTGGATCGGCTTGTGCATGACGTCGAAGCCGCTCGCCGCGGCCTCGCGCAGACGGTCGGGACCGGTGTCGCCGGTCAACAGGAAGCCCGGCACATCGCCGCCCCAGACATGGCGGATGGCAAGGATCGCATCGGCTCCCGTGTGCCCCAGCTTGAGCCGGTAGTCGGCGACGACCAGGTCCGGCCGCTTGCGTTCCTGCTCCAGCTTGGCGATCGCCTCGACCGCCGAGCCGGCGACCACGGCGTCATAGCCCCAGCCTGTCAGCAGCAGGCCCAGGGCATCGCGGATGTCGGCCTCGTCGTCGATGCCGACCACCACGGCCCCGGCGACGTCGGCGTGTTCGTCGGCCGGCAGGGTCATTTCCGCCGGCGCGTGCTCGCCCGCCAAGGGCAGGCGCACGGCGAATCGCGACCCGCGGCCTTCCCACGACAGCACCTCGACGGGATGGTCGAGCAGGTTGGACAGGCGCTGCACGATGGCGAGCCCCAGGCCGAGGCCTTCGCGCCGGTCGCGCGCCGGATTGCCGACCTGATGGAACTCCTCGAAGATCATGCCCAACTGATCCTCGGGGATGCCGACGCCGGTGTCCCAGACCTCGATGCGCACGGACGACCCGGCGCGCCGGCAGCCGACCAGGATCTTGCCCTTCTCGGTGTGGCGGACGGCATTGGTCAGCAGATTGCGCAACAGCCGGTCCAGCAGGCCCGGGTCGCTGTCGACCAGCAGCGCGCAGGGCACCATGCGAAGCCGCAGGCCCTTCTCCTCGGCCAGCGGACGGATTTCCGAGCACAGGCGCTCCAGGACGGCGCCGACGTTGAACTCGCGGCGTTGCGGCACGAACAGGCCGGCGTCCAGTTTCGAGATGTCGAGGAGCGAACCCAGCAGGCGTTCCAGCGCGTCCGAACAATCGCGGATGCGATTGATGAGCTGCTTCGTCTTGTCGTCCAGATCGCGCTCCGACAGCACGTTGACGAACATGGCGAGCGCCTGCAGCGGCTGGCGCAGGTCGTGGCTGGCGGCGGCGAGAAAGCGCGACTTGGCCGCGCTCGCCTGCTCGGCCGCATCCTTGGCCTCGGCCAGCATTTCCTCGGCTTCCTTGGTGGCGGTAACGTCGCGCCCGACCCCCTGGATTTCCACCACGCGGCCGTCGTCGTCGAACACCGCGCGCTCGGTCCAGTGCTGCCAGCTCACCTTGCCGTCGCGGCCGACGACCCGGTGCAGGTTCTCCTCGATCGGGTTGGCGGGCCCGATGCGGCGGATGATGGCCATCCGCTGGGTGGCGTCGGCATCGCTCAGTTCCGAGCCGACGGCGTGGCCTATCAGCTTGTCCCGCGGCACGCCGTAATACTGGCAATAGGCCTCGTTGACGAAGGTCCGGAGCCCGTCGGGCGTGCAGCGGCGGATCAGTTCCGTCTGGTCCTCGACGATGGCGTGGTAGCGCAGCTCGGAATCCCGCAACGCCTGTTCGGCGCGCTTGCGTTCGGTAATGTCCTGGGTCACGCCGAACAGCCGCCGGGCCCTGCCGTGCTCGTCGAAATCGGCGCTCAGGTCCTCGAAGACATAGCGCACCGTGCCGTCCGGCCGCAGCACCCGGTATTCGTGCCGGCAGTTGGGCACCGGATCCTCGTAGGCGGCGGAAATTCGCGCCCGATCGTCGGGATGGATCATGTCGAGGAACACCTTTGCCGTCGGACCGGCACGGCCCGGGCGCAGGCCCCATATGCGCCACAGCACGGGCGAACAGACGGTGCGGTTGTCGTCCGGGAAATGTTCCCAGTAGCCGACCCGGGCGGTGCGCGACGTCGCCTGCAGCTTGCTTTCGCTGTCGGCCAGCGCTTCTTCCCAGCGCTTGTCCTGGGTGATCTCCTTGGCCGCGCCGACGACGCGCACGACCTCGCCGCTGGCGTCCCGCTCGGGCCGCGAATAGACACGCAGCCAGCGCACCCGTCCATCGGCGGACAACAGGCGGAACTCGTCCGTCGAGGGAATGCCGAGCCGCAGGCGCTGGTCGCGGGATTCCAGGATCGGCACGTCGTCGGGGTGGATCTGGGTCAGCCAGGCCAGCGGCGCGTCGCTTTGGCCCGACTGCCCGGCCAGGCCGTCGATCCCGCCGACCTGCCATTTCGACGTGACCCGGCCGTCGGGCGCCACGTCATAGGCATAGACGACGTCGGACGTCAGTTCGGAAATGATCCGGTAGTGGGCGTCGGTTTCCGGATCGCGGCCGGCCGCGGGCCGGGATTGCGCGGGTGCCGCGTCCTCCGGAACGGGATCGGCGACCGCCTCCGCCGCGGGCTTGATATGCCGACGGGCCAGCAAGTAGCCGCCGACGAAGGCGGCAACCGCCAGCATCAGGCCGAGCGCGATGGCCGGTTCCGGATATAGGACGGCGCCCGGGGTCTCCCGTGCGCCGGCATGGGCCTGGGCCGCGGCAAGCAGAAGCGGCAGCGCCGTCAGACGGGTGACGGTCCGGCGGCCGCACCGGCTCCGGTTCCCGGCATCGAGCACGGCCCAGGGTAAGCGGGACAACATGCGCCCTCCCTTTCGGCGGGGTCAGTGATCCAGGCCCTGCGTCAACCCCAGGGACGCCGCCTTGATCACGGCCTGGGTCCGGTTGCTGGCGTCGAGAACCTTCAGCAGGCCGGTGACGTGCAGCTTGATGGTACCCTCCGCCAGGCCCAGGATGCGCGCGATTTCCTTGTTGGACTTGCCGCCGGCCATCAGGTTGAGGACGTCGCGCTGGCGCGGCGTCAGGTGCAGCCCGCCGGGCCCTTCGGTCTTGGTACCGCCCGGCGTCCAGTCGAGCAGCGTCGGCGGCAGGTAGATTTCGCCGGCGATGACCTGACGGACGGCGTTGACGACGACGGTACTGTCCAGTGTCTTGGGAATGTAGCCGTGGGCGCCGCAGTCCATGGCCAGGCTCATCTCCTCCGCCGTTTCCGCCGCGGATACCACCACCACCGGCACGCCGCCGAGCGAGCGGATCAGCGCGTTCAACCCGGCGAAGCGTTCCATCCCCGGCATGCCCAGGTCGACCAGCGCGAGGTCCAGGTCGTCCGTTTCATTGGCCGTGCGCAGCGCCTCGGGATAGCTGGCGGCCTCAACGACCTTGATATCGGGATCGATGATTTCCAGAAGCGACCCAAGACCCTTGCGGAACAGGGCGTGGTCGTCGGCGATCAGCACTTTCGACGGATGGGACTCTGGCACTTGCACCCCCCAGGGCGCCGGGCCGCCCTCTCCCTGGGACACGGCGCCACGATTATCGGACCAAAAATTGATCGGACACCATTATAATTGGCGACGGCGGAAATGCCATGAAATCCGCCAAGGCTCCTTTGCATCGGCACGCATCCCGACGGCCCAGGTTCAATCGACATTCAGCCTAGAGAGGCAGACGGATACGCCCGCGCAGCCCCCCTGCCGGGGATTCCGACAGCACGATCTCGCCGCCGTGGCTGCGCACCACGTCGCGGGCGATGGTCAGACCCAGGCCGACGCCGCCCGTTTCCGGGTTGCGGGAATCGTCCAGGCGAAAGAACGGGCGGAACACCTCGGCGCGCTTGTCCTCGGGGATGCCGGGGCCGTCGTCGTCGACGGTGATCTCGATGGCGTCGCCGCGCTGTCCCGCGCGCACGGACACGTGCTGGCCGTAACGCGCGGCGTTCTCCACCAGGTTGGTCACGCAGCGCTTGAAGGCGTTGGGGCGGAGCGGCAGGTTCAGCTTGTCCTCGAGATGCAGGTCGATGGGCCGACCGCGGCGACGAATCTGGCCGACCACGTCCTCAAGCAGCATGCCCAGATCCGTCGGCGCCGGCTTCTCCGTCCCCTCGCCGCGGGCGAACGCCAGATAGCCTTCCAGCATATGCTCCATTTCCGACACGTCGGCCGACAGGTCCTCGATGCCGTTCACGTTCTTGAGCATGGCCAATTGCAGCTTCATCCGCGTCAGCGGCGTGCGCAGGTCGTGGGATACCCCGGACAGCATGTCGGTGCGTTGCTTGATCTGGCGCTGGATGCGCTCGCGCATGGCCATGAACGCCTGCGCCGCCTGCCGCACCTCGGTCGCGCCCTCGGGCTTGAACTCGGATACGTCGCGTCCCTTGCCGAAATTCTCGGCGGCGCGCGCCAGACGGCGGATCGGCTTGACCTGGTTGCGCATAAAGATGGTGGCGACACCGAACAGGATCAGCGAGGTACCGACCATCCAGATGACGAACACGTAGACGGTGGTCGAGAACAGGCGCTTGCGCGTGGTCGTTACGCGCAGCACGCCGTCGGCAAGCTGCACGTCTATGATGACGTTGCGGTCCGAGCTTTCGGAATCCAGGCGATAGGGTTTGACGACGAAGCTCTGCATGGAGCCGTCGAGCATGTCCTCGAGGTCGTTGGCGGGCGCCTTGGCCTTGTTGGACAGGATGGCGCCGGGCAGGAAGGTGACGAACATGTCCATGTTGCGCCCCGCCAGGGCGGCGGCGCGCTCGCGGCCTTCCTCACTGGGGTCCTCGGTGACGAGCTGCACGATCGCCGACACGTCGCCGGCGACGCTGCGCGCCAGACGATAGGAGATCTTGTCCCAGTGGGTTTCGTAGAAGATCAGACCCGACACCACCTGCAGCAGGATCAGGGGCGTGACGATGATCAGCAGCGCGCGGCCGAGCAGGCTTTTCGGCAGGGCGTTCTTGATGGTCGTTCGCACAGTCATCGCCGACGGCTCGTCATCTGCGGTTTCCGGGCATATCCATGTCGTCAATCGGGGCGCAGCACGTACCCCTTGCCTCGCACCGTCTGCAGGTAGCGGGGGTCGCGGGGGTCCGGCTCGATCTTACGGCGAAGACGGGTCACCTGTACATCGACCGCGCGTCCGCCGCCGCCGGCGCCCGTGCGCGCGATCAGGTCGTCGCGCGTGAGCACGTCGCCGGGGCGCGCGGCAAGGGCGTTCAGGAGCCCGGCCTCCAGGTCCGTGAGCTTCACCGGTTCGCCGCCGCGCGACAGTTCGCCGCGGTCGCGGCGGAACAGGAATTCGCCCAGCCGAAGATCGTCGCCGGGGACCTGCAGCTGGGGCGCCCGTTTCAAGATGTTGCGGATGCGCAAAAGAAGTTCGCGCGGCTCGAACGGCTTGACCACATAGTCGTCGGCGCCGCCCTCCAGGCCGTTGATGCGGTCCTCGGCCTCGGCCATGGCGGTCAGCATGAGGATGGGAATGGCCGAGCGCGTGCGCAGGTCGCGGGCGAAGTCCAGGCCGCTTTCCCCGGGCATCATCAGGTCCAAGATCACGGCGTCGAAATCGAAGTGGTTGAGCCGGCCGCGCGCCTGCGCCGCGTCGGCGGCCGTCACGACGACAAAGCCGTTTTCCGAGAGAAAGCGGCTCAACAGGTCGCGCAGGCGGACGTCGTCGTCGACGACAAGAAGGTGCGGCAGGTCGGCATTCAACGCGGCATTCCTCCAGGCCTTTCGTTCGCACGCCTCCACGCTCGTTCAGTGGAACGGGATACTAGCACGGATCGGCTTGACGGCGGCAGCCCGTCAGGTACGGGCCGGTTCGCCCGAAGCGGTCACGCGGTGGCGGTCGGCCTCGTTGATCAGGCCGAACAGCACGCGGCGGAATCCGTCGGCCGCATCCGGGCCCGCATCCCGGTAGGCGCGGGCGATACGGGCCGACTGGCGGCGGGCCAGAAGCTGCTCCAGTTCGCGTCCCTTGGGTGTCAGGTGCATGAGACGCCGGCGCCGGTCGCCGTCGTCCGTTTCCTGCACCACGTAGCCCTCGTCGATCAGGGTCGACAGCACGCGGTTGAGGGACTGTTTGGTGATCTTCAGGATCGTCAGCAGTTCCGACACGCTGATGCCCGAATTGGCTCCGATGAAGTAGATCGTCCGGTGATGGGCGCGGCCCATGCCGTAATCGGCCAGGATGGCGTCGGCCTCGCCCGTGAAGTCGCGATAGGCGAAGAACAGAAGTTCCATGGCGTGGCGCAGTTCGTCGTCGCCGGACGCCGGGGAGTCAGCCCGCCGCTGAGCCCAGGGGGCCTGTTCGTCCATGACGGTTCCCTTCACCGAGGCCGTTTGAATATGCATGACGCGGCCTCGCGAAAATAAGTCAGTGTTATTGACTTATATGCCCGATAATGATAATGAACGCAACATCGTTCTTGGGAGCAATGGACGGACGAAAGAATATTACAATGGCAGCTGCTACCTTCGACGACCGCGACGGTCTGATCTGGTTCAATGGCGAATGGGTCGATTGGCGGGACGCCCGCATTCATGTGCTGACCCACGGTTTGCACTACGGCTCCTGTGTGTTCGAGGGCGAACGCATGTATTCGGGCCGCATCTTCAAGCTGCGCGAGCACACCGAGCGCCTGTTCTATTCGGCGCGGACCCTGGGCTTCAAGATTCCCTATACGGTCGAGGAGATCGATCAGGCCTGCATCGACGCCTGCACAAGGAACGGCATCGTCGACGGCTACGTCCGTCCGGTGGCGTGGCGCGGGTCGGAGATGATGGGCGTGTCGGCGCAGCAGAACCGCATCAACGTCGCCGTCGCCGCCTGGGACTGGCCCAGCTATTTCTCGCCGGAGCTGCGCGAGAAGGGCATAAAGCTGGAAACCTCGACATGGCGCCGCCCGGCGCCGGAATGCGCGCCTGTTCATGCCAAGGCGGCGGGGCTCTACATGATCTGCACGCTGTCCAAGCACACGGCGGAATCGCACGGCTGCCAGGACGCCCTGATGCTCGACTATCGCGGCCAGGTCGCCGAGGCCACGGGCGCCAACATCTTCATCTCGTTCGGCGACGGCAAGCTGCACACCCCGACGCCCGACTGTTTCCTCAACGGCATCACGCGGCAGACCGTGATCGCCCTCGCCAAGGCGCGCGGAATCGAAGTCATCGAGCGCGCCATCTTCCCGGACGAACTGAAAAAGGCGACCGAGATCTTCCTCACCGGCTCGGCCGCCGAAGTCACGCCCGTGGGCCAGATCGACGACATGACCTTCACGCCCGGCCGCATCACCCATTGGCTGATCGAGGACTACGAGAAGGCCGTCGGCAAGAACACGGAGAGCGCCGCCGCGGAATAGGCGCATCCGGCGAGCCTTCCGCCGGCAGCGTCCGGGCTTACTGCAGCGGCGCCCTCAGTGCGCCGAGGAAATCGGGGATCGTGGCCGCGGTCGGCAGCGGCGCCATGATGAGTGCAAGCGAGGGCCGTTTCAGTTTCTCCTCCTTGGCGCGCTCCTTTTGGGCGTCCACCCATTCCTTGTGGTTCTTGATGAACCGCAGATAGACGGGGTTCAAAAGCTGATCCGTCCGGGACCGCGCAAGGTCCGTCAATTCCACCGATCTCAGGACCCGTTCGCAGGCCACTGTCGCAAGCGGCACCCGCCAGAAATCGGAGAGCTTGTATTCGTTGGCGCCGACCTTGACCAACGCATCCGCCGACCTGACTTCCTTTTGGAACAGGCTGCCGTAGACGTCGGGCTTCATGACGCGGTCGATGGCGGAATTAAGCTCCTCGTCGTTATCGCCGGCGAATACCCCTTCCAGGAACAAAGTGGCCACGGAGATCGCGAACCAGGCTTTTTCATCGATCTGGTTGAGTTTTCCCTCGATCACGAAAAGCTCCTGTTCGAGGCGGTTGACCGCGACCTTGGCCGCTTTCAAATAAATGTACGTCTTCACGCCGGTGATGAAGTCGTCCCTTTGCGTCTTCAATTCCTCAGAATCGAGCAAGGCATCGAAACCCCGCTCGCGGACGATGTCCACGGCGGTAATTACCCCTTTGACGGAGTCGATCATTCCGGCAATCGCGCGGCGAAGTTCCTTGAATGCCTCGGCCGGTTCATCGGTGTTGCCGATGTCGGTTCGGAGTTCTTGGAACAACACGAACAGTTCGTCCTGCGCCCTGCGCACGTCATCCAGCAGCTTTTCCACGTCGGACCGCATGCCGTAAACGTCGCCCTGAATCCGGGCGACGGCGGTCAGCACGATCGGTCCGTACTTGGCGAAATCCGAATAAACCGCTAGGCGCCCATCGGATATTGATCTCACCTTGCCGACGACCGCTTCAGCCTTGAGCTTGATGCCGGAGACGTCATCCTCGACGATCCTTGAATGCGCGTCCCAACTCTCCTTGATCTTCTTGACGGCCGGAAGTTCGGTTTCCCAGGTAAGTTTTCGGAGGCTCGCTTTCAGCAGATGGAAACGTCGTTCGACTTCGAGAAGATGTTGGGGAAAGTACTTGGCCGTGCGGCCGATGGTCGGTTCCAAAGGAATACGCAGCGCGCGGCCGATGTAGTTGCTGATCGACAACGTGCGGATGGAATCGAGCGCATCGACCGACAGGTTTTGAGACAGGCAGATCTCAATGGCGTCGGCGTTGGCCTTCATGCTCCGTTCCATGTTTTCGATTAGGTGGCTGCATCCCGCCACAAGTCCGGCGGCGATCACCACGCAGAACGCCCGCAGCGGCTTCATCTCCCCCTTCCCCGTCCCCACGAACACTTGAGCCGGAACGGAATCACCTCCCCCATCAGCGCCAAGAACATTCCGGGAGGCGGTCCGCTCTTCACCGAATAGTAAATTAGGAAAATATAATCGTCCATCGGTAACGTGAGGCGGAACCACGCAGCGAATCAGCCGGCGGGGCCGCCACCACCCGTCGTTCCCTTCAACCCCTCCTGGAATTGGCCCTCAAGAACAGTTAACTTTACCCGCAGGCGCGCGGGACCGCCGAAGTCACGCCCGTGGGCCAGATCGACGACATGACCTTCACGCCCGGCCGCATCACCCATTGGCTGCTCGAGGACTACGAGAAGGCCGTCGCCAAGAACGCGGAGAGCGCCGCCGCGGAATGGCCACCACCGCAGGGAGCACGGCCGACCATGACGGAAAAACCTCCCGAACCCGCCGGCGCTCCGCCCGCGTCACGACCGCGCCGCCGGCGCCGCCTCACCGTCCGCCGGGCCCGTCCGGGCGCGCCGCCGGGAACCCTGGTCGTCCATGCCGAAGCGCAGGCGACCCGGGTGCGCGTCCTCGCCTACGGCGCCGATGCGATCCTTGAGGACTCCCTGCCCCCCGACGCGGATTTCGCGGCGCTGCGCGGCCGCGCGCCGGTCACCTGGATCCAGGTCGCGGGCCTGGCCGACATCGCGCTGATCGAGCGCCTGGGCGCCCAGTTCGGCATTCACCGCCTGGTCCTGGAGGACGTCGTCAACGTCCACCAGCGGCCCAAGGTGGACACCTTCGTCGATCAGGTATTCATCGCGTTCCGCGCCGTGGCCGCCCAAGGCGGCGAGGAAACGGAACAGATATCCCTGATCGTCGGCGACGGCTACGTGATCTCCTTTCACGAAACCCATGAGGATTGCCTGGAACCGCTGCGCGACCGCATCCGCGAAGGCAAGGGACGGGTCCGCCAGTTGGGCGCCGACTACCTTTCCTATGCCGTTATCGACACGGTGATCGACGCCTATTTCCCGGTCCTGGAGGCGATGGGGGAGACCATCGACGCGCTCGAGGACGCGGTGATCGCCCGGCCCGCGCCCGCGCAGGTCCACGACATCCACGACCTGAAGCGCCGCCTGATGCATCTGCGCCGCGCCATCTGGCCCATGCGCGACATGGCCAACGCGCTGATCCGCGACGACGTCCCGGGAATGTCCAGGGACACCCGCCTTTACCTGCGCGATTGCTACGACCACCTGGTGCAGTTGATGGACATCGTCGAAACGGACCGCGAGACCGTGTCCGCCCTGCTTGAAGTCTATCTGTCGAGCCTGAGCGCCCGCATGAACGAGATCATGAAGGTGCTGACGATCATCGCCACGATCTTCATTCCATTGGGCTTCTTCGCAGGGCTGTGGGGCATGAACTTCGACGGGGAGGCCTCGCCCTTCAACATGCCCGAACTGGGCTGGCGCTATGGCTATCCGGCGGCGCTGGCGTTCATGGCCGTCATCGCGGGCGGCCTGCTGTACTATTTCCGGCGCAAGGGCTGGATCGGCGGCCTCGGCCGCCCGCCGCGGCGCTGAACACCTTACAGGGTCGGCCCCTTGGGGCCTTCCAGGTACCGCGAGAGTTCGCCGGTAACGTAGGCGAAGGCCTCGTCGACCGTGTCGACGACATGCATCAATTCCAGATCCTCGGGCTCGATGGTGCCGTACTTCACCAGGGCGTCAAGGTTCAGGGCCTCGCGCCAGAACGTACCGCCGTAAAGGACGATGGGCATGCGCTTCTTGATCTTGCCGGTCTGGGACAGCGTCAGGGTCTCGAACAGTTCGTCCAGAGACCCGAAGCCGCCGGGGAACACGATCAGCGCCTTGGCCAGGTATACGAACCACAGCTTGCGCATGAAGAAGTAGTGGAATTCGAAGGACAGTTCGCGGGTGATGTAAGGGTTGGCGTGCTGTTCATGAGGCAGCGAAATGCCCAGGCCCACGTTGATGCCGCGCGCTTCGGACGCGCCCCGGTTGGCGGCCTCCATGATCCCGGGCCCGCCGCCGGAGCAGACGATGAAGCGCTTGTGCCTGTCCTCCAGCCCCTTGGACCATTCGGTCAGGCGGAAGGCCAGTTGCCGCGCCTCCTCGTAATAGCGCGACATTTCGAGCGCCATTTCGGCGCGGGCGATGTCTCCGCCGTGTTTGCGCGCCGCCTCGAGCCGCCGTTCGGCCTCGTCGCGGGGCAGGATGCGGGCCGAGCCGAAGAACACCACCGTGTCGGCCACGTCGAAGGCGCGGAATCGCGCCGCCGGCTCCAGGTACTCCGACAGGATGCGCAGCCCCCGGGCCCCCGGCGAGTTGAGGAACCGTTCGTTCTGATAGGCCTTGGGCGGGCGGAAGCCGCGGTCGGGGTCGTCGCCGCTCACCTTCCCGCCTCCGCCCGCGGACGGGCCGCCGCCGTTCCGGCCTGCGCCAGCGGCCACAGGTCCTCGACGATGTCGGTGCCGGCGGGGAACCGGCTTTCCCGCCAGCCCGGCACGCGGCCCAGGAAGCGGGCGCCGAGAGAGCGTGCGCAATCGAAATCGGTCACGGAGTCGCCGACAACCAGCGTGCGTTCCGCGGCAACGCCGATGCGCCGCAGTTCGCCGCCGACGATGTCCGGCTTCACGCGGGGCGAGCCGAATACGGACGCGAAGAAGCCGTCCAGTCCGCGCCTTGCCACGATGCGGCGCAGTTCGTCCTGGGGCGTGCCGGACACGACGTACAGCGGGCAGTGGGCCGACCAGGCCGCCAGGGCCTCGACCGCACCCGGCACCGCGTCGCAGGCAGCGACCACGTCCTCGACCATGCCGGAATAGGTCTCCGCCAGCTCCGCCAGGCCGTCGGCGTCGAGGTCGATCCCCAGAAATTCGCGGTGAAAACGCTCCAGCTTGACCACGCGGGACACGCCCTCGTGGCGCACGTGCTCTTCAACCACGCGGTCGACCACCTCATCGCCATGGGGCTCGTAAAGCCGGCGGAAGGCCTCGATCTTGATCTCGTTGGATTCGACGATCACGCCGTCGAAGTCGAAGAACACCGCGTCGATGTCCCGGGGGTCGACGGCAACGGCGGAGAGGCTGGACGCGGCCGTCACTCTGCCGCCTTCCCGGGGGACGGTGTCCAGCGCGCCGCGGCGGCGGCGTCGGTGGAGCGGGCGTCGACCCACTGGCCGCCGCCGGGCGTGTTCTCCAGCTTCCAGAACGGCGCCTTGGTCTTCAGGAAGTCGATCAGGAAGTGGCAGGCCTCGAACGCCGCCTCGCGGTGAGCCGATGCGGCGGCCACCAGGACGATCTGGTCGCCCGGTTCCAACCGCCCGTAGCGATGGATGATCAACGTCGCGTCCAAGGGCCAGCGCTCCCGCGCCTCGGCCTCGATGCGCGACAATTCCTTCTCCGTCATGCCGGGATAGTGTTCGAGGGTCATGGCGCCGACCGTCTCGCCGCCCGCCCCTCCTCCACCAGACACGTCGCGGACCAGGCCGACGAACGAACACAGCCCGCCGACAGCATGGTTGCCGGCGGTCAGCGCCTTCAACTCGGCGCCCAGGTCGAAATCCTCTTTCTGCACCCGGATCATGGACCGGTTCCTGCCGTTTCAGCCGCCCGTCACCGGCGGGAAGAACGCGACCTCGTCGCCCGCCGCCACGGGATGGTCCAGACTAACATATTCCTGGTTGACGGCGACACGGACGACCTTGCGGTCGCCGAACGCCTCGGCATAGCCGCCGCCGCGCGCGACCAGCCAGTCGACGAGCTGCGCCACGGTGGCGACGCCGGCGGGCGGCTGGATGTCTTCCTCGCCGACCCCGGCCTTTTCGCGAAGCCAGGCGAAATAGAGAAGTTTCATGGATGTTGTCATTCAGGTCACCTCGCGGAAGGGCAGGAAGTCCACGGTCGCACCCTCCGTCAATTCCGTCAAATCCTCGGGCAGTTCGACCAGGCCGTCGGCATCGACCATGGAGGTCAGGATGCCCGCCCCCGACGAATGGCGCTTTTCCGCCACGGGCATGCCGCCGCCGTTCCACACCAGCTTGGCCCGTGCCCATTCGCGCCGCCCGGTCTTCTTCCTGTAGGGGAACCCGGCCCTGACCGGGAAGCGGGGCGCGTCCGTGTCCGCCGCGCCCGACAGCATCATGATCAGCGGCCGCGCGATCAAAAGGAAGGTCACCATGGCGGCGACGGGGTTGCCCGGCAGGCCGACGAAGGCCGTGTCGCCGACCCGGCCCAGCGCCACCGGCCGCCCCGGCTTGATCGCCAAACGCCAGAAATGGATGGAGCCCCGGCTTTCCACGGCCGCCTTCACGTGATCCTCCTCGCCGGCGGAGACGCCGCCCGAGGTGATCAGGAGGTCATGGTCCGCCTCGGCGGCGGCCAGGGCCTCGGCGATGGCGGCGCGGTTGTCGGGCAGGATGCCCAAATCCGTGACCGCGCAGCCGAGCCCGTCCAGCAGGCTCATGACGGTGTAGCGGTTGGCGTCGAAGATGCAGCCGTCCGGCGCTTCCTCGGTGGGATCGCGCACCTCGTCCCCCGTCGAGAACACGGCCGCGCGGAGCTTCTTTCGCACGGTCAGGCCGGCGCGCCCGACGGAAGCGGCCAAGCCGATCTCCTGCGCGCGCAGGCGCCGGCCCGCCCGCAGGATCACGTCGCCCGCCTTCACGTCCTCGCCGGCAAAGCGGCGGTTCGACCCCTTCTTCAGGCCCTTGGGCAGGATCACGTGACCGTCGTCCGGTTGCGTGTCCTCTTCCATGAATACCGTATCGGGTCCGTCCCCGCCGTCCTCGCCCCCCGGCATGGGAGCGCCCGTGAAGATGCGATAGGCATGACCACGTTTCGCGGGACCGTCCAGCGGATGGCCGGCGGCGATGCGTCCCGCGACCGGCAGGCGCGTGTCGCCGTCCGGGTTCAGGTCCGCGTGGAAGACCGCAAAGCCGTCGACGGCCGAGTTGTCGTGCGGTGGCACGCTGCGGGGGGCGGACACGCTTTCCGCCAGGATGCGGCCGAGCGCCCGGCGGAGCGGAACCTGTTCCGTGCCGACGACGCAGGCCACGCGTTCCTTCAGGACGGCGAGCGCGTCGGCCACGGGCATCAGCCCGCCGGCGAAGGCGAAACAGTCGTCCTTAAGCTGCGCCATGGCTCATCTTGCCGGTCTGTTCGGCGTTGGCCGGTACGGCCAGGCCGCAGTAGTCGACGATGAAATCGGCAACCGCCGGGACGTCGTTCAGGTCCAGGACCGGGCAGGCCACGCCCTCGACCGGATCGACGGAGGCCACGGCGACGATGGTGTCGTCGGCAGCGGCCAGCAGCCCCTTGCCCACGGCCGCGCGGAACACCTCCATCTTGGCGTGGAGGTGGCGCTTGAAGCCCTCGATCAGGATCAGGTCGACGGGCGCCATGCGGGCGATCAGGTCGTCCATGTCGGGCTCCATGTCGTCGCGGAATTCCCGCTGCAGGACCCAGCGGCGGCCCGAGGTCAGCATGACCTCGGTGGCGCCGGCGGCCCGGTGCTCGTAGGAATCCTTGCCCTTCTGGTCGATGTCGAAGTTGTGATGGGTGTGCTTCATGGTCGAAACCGCGAGCCCCCGCGACGTCAGTTCCGGGATCAGGCGAACCAGCAGGGTCGTCTTGCCGCTGCCGCTCCATCCGACCAGGCCGAATACCTTCATGCCTGCGTTTCCCCTTGGATGTTCTTATGCCGTCCGGGCCGAGCGCCACCGGAAGGCGTTTGATATTGGGTAGAATGGCACAGAATTCAACTGTTTTCAGCGCCTTGCGCCCCACCCGTGGCGGGCGGCTTGGCCCCGTCGGCGCGGCGGATGTGGCGCAGCCCGGCCACCAGGTAGTCGAACCCGGTGACGAGCGTCAAAAGGGCTGCGATCCACAGGCCGTAGAGCCCCACCTGGGTCGTCGACAGGGGGCCGAATTGGGGTCCGGCGGGGCCGACGATAAGGAAACCGAGGGCGAGAATCTGCACCGTGGTCTTCCATTTGGCGAGCGTCGAGACGGGCAGGCCGACCCGGGCCGTGGCCAGGAACTCGCGCAGCCCCGAAACCAGGATCTCGCGGCACAGGATCACGGCGGCGGGCAGGATATGGACGCCGTCGAAGCGGTCGACCCCGACCAACGCCAGAAGCAGGGCCGAGATCAACAGCTTGTCGGCGATCGGGTCGAGGAAGCGGCCCAGGGACGACTGCTGTTTCCAGGCGCGCGCCAGGTATCCGTCGAAAAAGTCCGTGATGGAGGCGTAGCAGTAGACCGCGAAGGCGAGCCAGTTGCCCGTGGGCGCCTCGACGAACAGCATCAGGCAGACCACCACCGGAATGGCGACGATGCGCGACAGGGTCAACAGGTTGGGCAACTGGGTCAGCAAGGACGCCTCCGCTGCGGCGCGCCGGGGCCGAATGGGTGGCGCCCCCATGTCGGACCGCCCGCCCCAGCGCGAACGACAACCGACGCGGCGCATTCAACCACATCAGTCGTCGGGATGAAACCAGTCATAAATCTTGCGCGCCATGGACTTGGAAATGCCGTCGACGGCGGCCAGATCCTCAGGCCGCGCCTCCTCGACCGCCTTGGCATGGCCGAAATGGTGGAGCAACGCCCGCTTGCGCCGGGCGCCGATGCCGGGCACCTCGTCCAGACGCGAGGTCTGGATCGCCTTGGCCCGGCGGCCCCGATGGGCGCCGATGGCGAATCGGTGGGCCTCGTCGCGCAGCCGCTGCAGGAAGTAAAGCACAGGATCCTGCGGCTTCAGAAGGATCTCGCGCCCGTCTTGCATGAAGATGCGCTCGCGCCCGGCGTTGCGGTCCGGCCCCTTGGCGATGGCGGCCAGGGCCACGTCCTCGATGCCCAGGTCCTCGAACACCTCCATGGCAACGCCGAGTTGCCCCTTGCCGCCGTCGATCAAAATCAGGTCGGGCCACTGGCCCTCGGCGCGCTCCGGGTCCTCCTTGAGGGCGCGCGAGAACCGCCGCATCAGGACTTCCCGCATCATGGCGTAATCGTCGCCGGGGGCGAAGCCCTCGCCCTCGGCCAGGCCGGGCCCCGCCGCGCCTTTGATGTTGAACTTGCGGTAGGCCCCCTTTTCGAAGCCGTCGGGCCCGGCCACGATCATGCCGCCCACGGCCTTGGTGCCGCCGACGTGGCTGTTGTCGTAGACCTCGATGCGTTCGGGCGCCGCCTCCAGGCCCAGGGCGTCGGCCAAGCCCTCCAGCAGCTTGCGCTGGGTGGCGCTTTCCGAAAGGCGGCGGCTCAACGCTTCCTTCGCGTTGGCCAGCGCGTGCTCCACCATCTTGCGCTTGTCGCCGCGCGCCGGAACCGTCACCTGGACCCGCCGCTCGGCGCGCACGGACAGCGCGTCCTCGACCAGGGCCCGGTTGGGCGGCGCGTGGCTGAGGATCACGGTCTTGGGCGGCTGGGCGCGGGCATAGAACTGGCCGAGGAAGGCCTCCAGGACCTCGCCCACGTCGTC